>Ga0210044_10003503_pt1 | contig 22381 bp, 12 predicted proteins | sample CryGey13umfilter_2_FD_183959 | JGI IMG/M metagenome (GOLD analysis project Ga0210044, IMG submission 183959) | Groundwater microbial communities from aquifer in Utah, USA - Crystal Geyser 4/9/14 3 um filter (SPAdes) (version 2) | ecosystem: Environmental > Aquatic > Deep subsurface >... | reverse complement strand
TTGACCAAAGAGCAAATTTAGATATAATAAATTTAACTGGTTTTATAAGTATAATAATTGGTGGGATAGCTTTTATTTTATTTCCTGATGATTTTATAAAACAGCTAAATACTTTTATTATTAATAAATTTAAAAGTTAAAATTATGAATATTAAAGAATATTTAAAAAAAGCACAAAATTCTGATAATATTTTTGAATTTCAAATATTTAAAAGTTTATTTAAAGAAACTTTAAAAATGGAAGGTGGAAATAAATTACATAAAATTAAAGAAGATTCTGGCGGTTGGACAATTTGGGGAATTGCTTACAATAAAAATAAAAATGTTTTTTACAATTTTGAAGATTTTAAAGATACCACAAAAGAAGAAGCAGAAGCTTTTGCATTTTTTGAATATTATATGAAAATTAGAGCAGATTTAGTTCCTTATGAAACTAAATTAATGTATTTTGATATGGCTTATAATATTGGAACTAATCGAGCTATAAAGATAGCACAAAAATTATTAAGATTAGAGCCAGATGGTATTATAGGAAAAAATACAATTGCTTATTTAACGGCATTAAATGAAAAAGATTTATATGAATCGAGAAAAACTTTTTATTATAAATTAGCAAAACAAAAAGAAAATTTAAGAAAATTTTTAAAAGGTTGGTTAAATAGAACAAATTATATTTTTACAACAAAATACTAATGGCAACATTAAACGCAAATATACCTTATACTTTAGCTTTTGTGTTATCTGATTATACAGGATATTCAGAAAATTTAGAAGGTTACATTTTTGGAGTTAAATCAATGATAAATAGACCTTTACATTTTCATTTTCAAAGTAATATAGGCGCAGTTTTTTGGAATATTCCTATATCTGGATTTTGTCATTTAAAAAAATTTGAAATTTTATCTAAGAATCAAAATAAAAGATTATCTTTATTAGAAAGTTGGGATTGTCAAAGTAACAATATTTCAATTACAACATTTGTTTTTTTACAAAATAGAAAAGTAGAGGTTTTTTGCAGGGATAAAAAATGGAGAAGTGGGGTTTATCAGTTTACAATAGATGATTATGAAGGAGATTTAAACGAATTAAATATTGGATATGCTAATGACCAAGATAGCAAATGTTTTCATTTTATTAAATTAGATAATGGAAATTTTTGTATTCAACCAAATAATTTATTAAGATGGCATAATGCAGATTTTATAATTCCGTATAATAAAGAAAAACCGCCAAAATTTAAAATAACAAAAAGTAGATTAAGTTCTGAAAATAACCTTGATAGAACTTATGGTAACAGTCCATATTATTTCTATGAAAAATATCAAAAATAATGGAGTTTTTAAAAATTATTATACCGTTGGTAATATTTATATTATCTGGAATTGGTTATCTTATTAAAAGAAAATTAACACTAAAAAATACTTGCAAAAATATTGATAAACTTATAGAAGAAAGAGAACAACATTATAAAGAAGAATTATTAAAATATGAAAAAAATATTACAGATTCTATAAAATTAAGAGATATTATTTATAATTTATTAGAGCAACTTGTTACAGATAATAAGGAAGTTAATAGAGTAATTATATTTACAACTCATAATGGAGAAGGCACACCTTCTTTAATAAAACCTTATAGAGTTTCTAAATTACAAAGTTATTCAACTAGAAATACTCAATTAATTTCAAAATATGTAAATTTAGAAATAGATGATGCTTATACTAATATGTTATTATCAATGCAATTAAATTCTAATGGTGTTAGTGTAAATATAGAAAATATGCCAGAATCTCTTTTAAAATTAATTTATAAAAAAGAAAAAATACTTTTTAGTAGATTATTTTATTTAACTACTGTTTCTACTGGAATGTTATTTATAAGTTTTGCTTCTTATGAAGTTAAACAATTTGACGAAAATATTATTTATTCTATAAAAATACTAGTAAACGAATTGAAAGATTTATACAAAAAAGAAAATGAAAGATTAAATTTTTTAAAAGTAGAAAAAGAACAAAATGATGAAAAAATAAAAAATATAAATTTAAAAATTGTAGAATATTTTAATATTAAAACAGATTTATTAAAAAATTAAAAAAAAATAAAATGAAATTTATCAAAGAAAATATTAATTTTTTTGTAAAAATTATAATTATATTATTATTATTTCTTATGTTATTTAATTTAAATTTTGTAAGAAAAAAAATAATTTCTATTTTAGGAGGTTATACAGATATAAAAACAACTATTGTAATAGATACTTTTATTACAAAGGAAAAAATAGATACTTTAAAATTTATAAATAAATATATAAAAACAAAAGGTAAATTAGTACATTATGATACAATTACAAATTATGTTTATATAAATAATAATAATGAAACTATAACAGAAACAGTAAAAAAATTTAATGTAGAAATCGAAGATTCTCTTATTTCGGGGAATTTTTTAATTTTTAATAATTTTAAAGGAGATTTATTAAATTCTGATTTTACTTATAAACCTAAGTTTCCTAAATATATTATTAAAGAAAAAGAGAAAATTATAACTAAAACCATTACTAATACATTAACAAAGGAAGAAAATAAAATAGGTATTGGATTTATGTTAAATACAGAAAATAATGGATTTATTAAAATTAATTATTTAACAAAAAAAGATTTAGATTTTGGAATTAATATTGGAAAATCTTTTAATAATTTAAATAATAATAAATTAATAATAGGATTTTCATTTACAAAATATTTTTAAAATGGCAACATTAAGCAGTATTGCAGAGGGTATTTCTTTTGAATTAGGGCAACAATTTAATGCTGAATTAAATGAAGATTTAAAAAATAGAATTGTTGAATTACGTGCCAAATTTATAAGACAAGATTTAGATAGAAATAATTTTAGTTATACAGATTATTTATCTGTAATTGAAATTACTTTTGAAACTGCTCAATCTTTTGAACCAAATTATATAAAAGGGAGTTATATTTTAAAAAGCAAAACTAAAATACCAAAACCTTTAAGAATAAAAAATAATGGTAGAATACCATTTAAATTTGTAGGAAGTTTAGACAGAGAAAAACCTTTTACTTTTGCCTTAAAAGAAGAAGCCAAATTTTTTCATCCACAAAATTTAAAAAATACTGTTTATTATTCTTATATAGAAGATTATATAATTATTTTAAATAATGAAAAAGTTAAAAAAGCAATTTTAGAATATATAATAGCTGACCCTAGAGAATTTAAAAATTGTTACGAAACAGATGAAGAATTAAATTTTCCAATTCCAGAAGATATGTTATATGATATTAGAATAACATTAATAAAAGAATATGGAAATTTAATTGGAGTTATAAAACAGGAAACAGTAAACACAGAATCAGATGGTAAATAATAAACTTTTTTATAATTTATATATTCAAGACATTGATGTAAATATAAAAAATTTTACATTAATAAATAATGATTTATTAAAAAAAATTGAACAAATTTATGATTTTTTAATTCCTTATAAAACCTTTTTTGATACAAAATCTAATATAACATTAGCTGATATTAAAAAAGAAACAAATTTAAAATTTTTAAAATATATTAAATTTAATGAAGGAGAATTATATAATAAAGGAATAATTGTAAATAAAAATATCTTATTAGTATATATAAAAAAATATATACAATTAAATTCAGAAATTATTATAAATAATGAAAAAATAAAACAATATAATAAGCAAAAAATAAATTATAAATATTATAATATAATATTAAGAGAAGCTAATGAAGAAGCCAGAAGAATTATTATAAATAATGAAGTTTTTATGTTTAATAATATTTTTGGAAATTTTGCATTAATAAAAGCAAAAGCTAAAAAAATAGTTGATTGGGAACAATCTTTTAAAAATAAGTTTAAAATAGAAACAAGTGGAAATATTCCATATAGTATGAAAGATAGAATGAAAGCAGATGAAGATGGTGTAGAATATAAAGGTGAAAGATGGATTCAATGTTTTACTGATGATTATCCTTTTGTAAATTGGTTTAAAAATAAAAAATTATTTGAATATTCAAAAGGATTAAAAAAAATACATTTTAAACCGAGTAGAGGTATTAAAGGAATTGATTTTAATACCGAAGTAAAAAAATTATCAAAAGATAAAAATTTTATGAATACACTTACAAGAAGTTTTAAAGCTAAAGAATATTATAAAACATAATAAAATGAACAAAACAAAATTAATCAGTTCAAAAATTATTGTTAGTGAATTATTTTCTGATTATAATATTTCTAACACAGATTGGATGAATAAAATAGTCAGACATATTGAACGTGCTATTGGGTTAATGAGAGTTGATGGATTTTTTGAAAAAACAGCTTTAAGAGCAAAAGTTGAAAATTACGCAACTTTAATGCCTTGCGATTATAAATACTTACACCATGTTTTATTATATCGTGATGAAAATAATTATTTAAGAATACCAATAAAAAATTCTTTTAATAATTTTACTAATATAAAAGATACGGATAAGCATAATTATTATGAAGGATATATTCAAGGTGATTATTTAAAAACAAATTTTGAATCTGATGATATAATGTTTTTATATACAACTATGCCAAAAGATTGCGATGGTTATCCTATGATACCTGATAATCAATTTATATTAGAAGCATTACCTTTTTATATAATTAAAAAATTAAGTTATTCAGGTTATTTGCACCCTGTAATATCAAGAGAAGAAGCATCAAATGAATGGAAAACATTATCAATACAAGCAAGAGCTAATTATAATTTCCCATCATTTGATGAAATGCAATCAATAGTAGAAGTTTTAAATAATCCTTTAATTGGAGATTATTTAAATAATTTTTATGAAATGTAAAAATGGATAGTTTTAAAGGTTTAGTAAAAGATACTGAAATTATCAATAATCCTATTGGTACTTGGCAATATGCAAAAAATATTTTACTTGTAAAAAGTATTAATAGTATAGCTGATGAAGATGGTTTTGATTTTATTTCTGCTATTAAAGGGAATTTAATAGGTATCATACCTACAAACAAAGAAACTGTTGTTTTTTCTAAAAATGAAGAAATTTCTGAAATTGGAATAATTGCAGAAAAAAATAATTCTTTTGAATATCAAAAAATAGTTGGTAGTATATATTTTAATTTTAATATAAAAAATCCAATTGAAGGAGTTTATATTTATGATTATAAAGGAGATTTAATTATTTGTTTTTCAGATGGTAATAAAGAAGATTCTAATTCTCCTAAACTTATAAATTTAACAACATTAGGAGTACCATTGGATATAAATAAAAATGTTACAAATGTAGCAGAATTTGAAAAATTTAATTTATTTCCTAAAACAAAACAAAGTCCTATTGATATTACATATACGGAAACAGGAGCAATTGAAGGATTTGCGGCTTATATAACCTATGCTTATGTATTTGAAGATGGTAGTATAACTAATTATTTTCCTATTGACAATTTAGCATATTTAGGAACAGGATTTAATCCTGTAAATAAAAAAGGAATAAGACTTACTTTTAATAATTTAGATACAATTTTTAATAAAATAAAAATTGGAATAGTTTTAAAAGGAGATAAAGACTTTACAGCTTTTGAAAGTTATGAAATATTTTATGAAAATAGTCAAAAAATAATAGATATAAATTCATTATCTAATTTTACTAAAGTTTCACCTGAAAAAATTGTTATTGAAAAATCTATTTTTGAAAAGATAGAAACTATTACAAAATATGAAAATCAAGTTTTAGTTGCAAATACTAAAACAAAAGATAAAATTAAATTTCAGAAATATGCTAATTTAATTAAATTAGAACCTTATTTATATAAAGAAATAAATACATCACAAGAGGCATCTTTAATGCCCGATGAAGTTTACGCTTTTTATGTTCAAGTTAAATTTTTAGATAATACTTATTCAGAAGCTTTTCATATTCCAAATTTAAATAAAAAAAATAATGAAGATTTAGTATTGACAACTGCACAAAAAACAGAATTTAATTTAAACTGGGCAGCGGATTATAAACAATTTCATATTTTAAATAATGGGTTTATAAGTCCTGCAAATAATATAAATTCTTTTGGGTATTGGGAAAATGATGAAAATTACCCTAACACAGAAGATTTTGATAGTAGAATAGATTATGATAATTTACCTTTAAATGGTACAGATTTAAGAAATAAAAAAATTACGTATCATAGAATACCTAGTTTAACTACAATATTTGAACAAAGTCAAAATGACGGTATAATTACTACAAATTTAGAAAAACAAGATTTTTATAAAGTAGGTGTTAAAATTTTAAATTTTAGTGATGTTATACCTAATAAAATTAAAAATCAAATAAAAGGTTATAGAATTTCTTTTATAAAAAGAGATTTTGGAAATTCTTTAGTAAGTGGTAATTTAATTATGACACGCAGAAATGAACAGAGTTGGAAGCAAGCTAATGTTCCTATTACATGGCAATATTATGATTTTAATATAAATGAAACTTCTGATGAATTATTTTTTGGTTCATTAAATTTTAACTATGATAAAGGAAGAATAATAAGCCCAGAATTATTTAAAATTAAACCTAACATTGATTTAACTTATATTAAATCTAATTTTTTAATAAATGTTGTAAATAATAAATACGAACAAGTAAATAATGCAAACAAATTTGCAAAAGTAAAACCAAATTTAATATATGTTTTAGGAGATAATATAGTTGAAAAAACACAATATCATGAAGAAGGTATTAATTTAGATTTAGATACTGTAAATTATCTACAAAAAATCGGTAATTTATTTACATTAGATTCAAGATATTTTGTTATAAACTTAACTGCTTTTTCTCATAAATTAAATTTATATAGTGGTTTTAAATCTAATAATTTAATTGTTTTAGGAAGTTCTTTAGATTTTAATAATAATAAAATATTAAAAGGAGGTGACGTTTTTAATACATCAGAAATAAATATTAATACACACACAGTAAAAAAACATAGAACTTCTGCTAGTGATAGAACATTAATGATGCAATATAATACACCTATAAAATTAAAAGGTATTTATTCTCCTTTAAATTACAGCCAATTATTTAATGAAAATAAAGATGATGAAAGTGAATTTACAATAGGAGATAATGAAAGAGCAAATAGAATACCTGTTGATTTTTTTAATTCAAGAGATTATACTTTTAAAATAAAACAAGAAGAAGCATTAAGTTCTTTACATGATATAAATACAATATTAACTTTTGATTTTGAAAATAAATTTATAAATCAATTTCCCTTTAGAGTAAATAAAGGATTAAAAGTACCAAATGAAGGATTAACAACAGATGCTTTAAGAACTTTTTTAAGTTCTGAATATCAAGAAATGCCTAATGATAAAGGCGAAATCATTGCCATACGGGGTAAAAATAGAGCTTTGTTCATACAACATAGATTTACTTTATTTGTGGCTTCTGTCAAAGATAAATTAAGAACTGGAGAGGTTGATGCTTATTTAGGAACACCTGAATTATTTGAAAGAAATCCAGAAGAATTACAGAGTGATGATAAAGGTTATATAGGATGTACTTCAAAATTTGCTTGTGGCGTGTTTAGAAGTATTTATGTTGTTGTTGACCAATTAAATGGTAGTATATTTTTAATTGATGATAAAGGATTAACTGAAATTACAAATAAAGGTAATAGAAATTGGTTTAAGGAAAATTGGGATATAGGTTTATCTTTTTTTAAATTTTTAAATAATAAAAAAGTTAGAATAGATAATCCGTACAATTCAATTGGGCATTTAATAAGTTTTGATAGAAAATATAATAGATTTTTATTTACAAAAAGAAACTTCAAATTTAAAAAACCAGAATTATTAACTTCTGGAATAGTTACATTTGATGGAGAATTTTATAAAAAAGATAATCAAATAATACCTTATCAAAATAATGAATTTTTTAATAATTTATCAGAAACAATAAGTTATAGTTTAGATGATGAAAAATTTATTTGTTTTCACGATTATTTTCCAATTGCTTCTTATTACACAAATTCAAATTTATTTAGTTTTAATTTTGATTATGTAAGCAACAAAATTAATTTATATAAACATAATTCATTAATAAATAAACGAATTTTTTATGGCAATCGTTATTCTAGTTATGTTGATATAATTTTTAATAATACTAAAACAATAAGTAAAACTATTGTGCATTTAGAATTAACAACAGAAGTAAAAACTGTAAAAAATACGATTAACAATAATAAAACAATTGATAAATTATTAATTTATAATGATAAACAATCGACTGAATTAATAAAAACAGAAGAATTTAAAAACTTTAGATTTGTAAATTCCAAATTTAGATTTTCAAATTTTAGAGATTTTATAAAAGATAAAAATCAAGAAATTATTTTTAAAAATGGTGAAATAAATTTTGACAATTTAGATTTAGGTAAATTATTTTTTGAACGTTCTATTTTGTTAAATAACTATTTTGTTGTACGTTTGTATATTGACAATATGAGTAACGATACTACATACATACATGATGTAACTTTAAAAATGTTAAAACAAGAGCGATGAAAAATCAAAAAAAAGCGTATTTAGGAGCAATTATGAGTGGAATTAGTTTAGGTTCTTCTGTAATAAATGCGTTAGGGCAACGCAAAAAAATGAATAAAGAATTACTTAAACAACAAAATTTATATTTAAATCAACAAGTAGAACAGGATAAATTTGCATCAGAAGATTTTGAAGAACGTGATGGAGTTGATATTAAAGGATATTATAAATATGGAGGTAAATTTAATACTGACCCAAAAAATAAAAAAAGTAAAAAAGTAAAAGATATAAAAGATGCTACTGGTATTACTTTTACAAATGAAAAAGCAGACGAATTATTTGAATTAAAACAAAAAAATGGACAAGGTATAGATTTTAATTTAGGAAAATATAAAGACTATTTTCAATTTTCAAAAAAAAATGATGAAATTATCTTATCAAATACTCAAAAAAATCCACATAATGCTGATACTGTAACTCAATTAAGACCTTATTTAGAGAGTTTAAATCCAAATTCTAAATTTAATTTTGAAGGAATTAGAAAATTTAGCACAGGTGGAGATATAAGTCCTTTTTCATTTAATACAATAGGTGGAAGTATTGATAGATTAAGTAAAAATGCTTCATTATTAAGGGGAAATAAACATGGACAAAAAAAGGAAGATAATACCGATGGTATTGATTTAAAAGATAAACAAGGTAATACTATTATAAATGCAGAAGATAATGAAGTTGTAAAAGATAATCAATTAATATATAGTGATGTTTTAAAATTAGGAAATAAAACTATTGCGGAACATGCAAAAAAATTAGCAAAACAAAATGGTAAATATGAAAAAAGTGCTGAAAATTCTAATTTAATTGGCAAAAATACAGCAGATAGAAAATCTCAAATTAATAATTTAAAATTAGATAAATTATTTGCCTATCAAGAAAATTTAAAAAAAGGTAAACAAAAAAATGTTAAAAAAGCAGGATTAGGAGAAGCAATAGGTAAAGGTTCGCCTTATTTAGATAATATTGCAAATCTTATTAACACTTTTACAACACCTAAAATACCAAAACCAATTTTAACTAAAGCAGCTAATTTAAAAACTGACTTAAATTATGAAAATCAAAAATCTGATGTAAAAGAACAGATTGATGAATCTTCAAAATTTATTGCCAATAATACTTCTAATTCTTCAAATGCTAGAAATGAAATTACTAAAACAAGATTTAAAGGTTTAGGAACTTTGAATAGCATTTCTGCGCAAGAAGAAAATGCAGAAACAGATTTAAAAAATAAAGACAGATTAAATAAACAACAAGTTAGAAGTGTAAATAATCAAAAACTTGATTATTTTAATCAGCAAAATATGCAAAGACGACAACATATTAATGATTCTTTAACCGCTAATATTGCGGATGTTGCAGGTGATATTAATAATGAAGTTAATAATAAAAGGGGACAGGAATATGATAAATCTTTTTTAGAAGCAATTGGTAAAGGTAGAAGTGCTGATGTAATGGGGGAAGGTGTTTTATTAAATAAAGGATTATACAGTTCTAAAAATTCTAATGATGTTCAAAGATTAAAAAATATGTTTAAAAATTTAGGAAGTGACCAGCAAGAAAATTTTAGAAAAGCTTTTCCTAATATAAATTTTGATGATTAAAATATGCAACCTTTATATACACAAATTAAACAAAAACGTTTTGGATTACCTTATGAAGCATTAAGTAGTGCTTATGAACGTATGGATAAAATTGATATGTATGTTCGTGATAAAATAGAATCTACTGAAAATATATTAGAAGAAATGCCTTATAATACTCAAAATGAAGAATTAGTTTTAAATGCCCGAAATCATGCAAAAGAAGCTATTGGAAAATTTACACAAGAAGGAAACTTTCATGAAAAAGCTTTTGAAGTAAATAAATTAGTTAAATCTTTAGATAAAAATTATGGATTATCAGAAATATCGAATGAATATAAACTAACACAGAATAAACAAAAAGAAATAACAGAAGCGGCATTAACAGAAGAATTAAAAAATGAATATTTACAAAAATTAAATAGAAATATTGGAGTAAATTACGACGATAAAACAAAATCTTTTAAAAGTAAATATAAAAATTTTAATGTAGTTTCACAACAAGATTGGAATAAAAAATCTTTAGAATTTATTTCAAAAATGAAAGAATCTAATGAGCCTATTGTTTTAGATGAAGAAGGAAATACTTATAGATTTGATAGTTTGGGTAAAGGTACTAAAACATTATTTAATGGTATTGTTGAAAAGGTCACCGAACAAGAAATACAAGAAAAAATTACCACTTACTTATTAAATAGTTCTGAATTTAAAAACGAAATTAATGAACACGCAAATCTAGCATTAGAAAATAGATTATATAATCCAAAAACAAATGAAATAAAAGAATTAGATTTTGATAATTTTAAAAAATTAATGAGCGATTCTTACTTTGAAAAAGTTTTAAACCAAGAAAATGCACTTATTGAAAATGAAAATGAAAATTCTGAAACTAAAAAAGAGTTATTAACAATAAATGATATATATGATTATTTTAAAAAAGAACAAGAAAAAAATCCTAACGCTTTAAAAAATGTTTATATTTCTGAATATGGAAAAGAGAAAATAAATGAAATTTCTGCACCTATTGAAGAATTGTACGCTCATACTAAATATTCTGGAAGTTTTAATATTCCAAAAAGTATTACAAATGGAAATGGTAATAAAAATGGTGAAGAATCTAAAAAAAATAATTTAAGTAATACATATATTTCAGATTATGATGTTTCTAATTTTACTAATATTGACCGTTATAAACAATATGGAAAAGATTACACAACATTTACAGAAGAAATAAAAACACATAGAAATGCTAATATAAACAGTAGCGATATTCAAACTGTAAAAGAAAGCGAACAACAGCTTGAATATGCAAAAGAAAGAAAAAAAGAAGCAGAAAAAGAACTTAGAAGAACATTAACAGAAGCAAAAATAGATGGAGTTCATACAGCAGAAGAATTATTAAATGACAATCTTGAAAAATTTAAATATTTAGTAGGTATTTCTGATTCTAAAGATATTGCAGAATTAACAACTAAAAATAATATAGATTCTGAAAAATTAATACCTCTATTAGCTACTTATTTAAACGGTGATAAAATTGAAACAAAAGAATTTTTTAAATTTGTTACATTTAATTCAAGAGATTATATAAGAGCTTTAACTGGAATGAATCCTGATTTAGGTGAACAATATAATGAAGCAGAAAAAGCTATTACATATTTAGAAAAAAATCCGAGCGCATCTTATAGAGAATATGAAAAAAATGCAAATCTTTCTGAATCTGTAAAAAAACGATTTAATGAATTAATTTCAGAAGAATCAAAAACACAAGCTGGTTATTATAAAACAGCAGTCACAAATGTTTTTAAAAGAATAGAAGAAGGTATTAATAACGGCAATGTAATAACATCAACTAGAAATTATGCTTTAAATTCTTTATTAACAAACACAAAAGAAGGTAGAGAAAATGACATTACTAATTTTACATTACGATTAAATAATGAAATTATTGATAGCAGTAATTTATCAAGAACAGGATTATTAACATTAGATGGCACTTCTGTTGAACAATATGTAAAGGGAAAAAAGAAATTAGATAATAATATTAATAAAGGAAATGCAATTCCAAGATGGAAAGAAGCAAAAGCTAAACCAACTTTAAAAACTTCAAACGGTAAATTTATTATTAATACGTCAGTACCTTTTTATGATGATGATAAAATAATTGGAAATTTAAATTTTGAATATTTATTAGAAAATGATAATCAACAAGTATATATACATGATGTTTTAATACCAGAATTTAAAAGATTAAACGATATAAAAAACCCATCAACAGACCAAACAAGAACTAGAGAAGCTATTTTAGAATCTTTATTTGACACTTCTGAAAGTGGTAGAGTTTTTAAAAATCTTGATTTTAAAAGCAATAATACAAAAATGTATGATATGCCTTTAACAACAATGAATGGTAATGAATATAATATTAAAATTAAACCAGAAAATTCACAATTTGGAGAAAATTCAAAAAGAACTTTTTATATCATAAATAGTCAAAATAAATATTTGGTACAAAGTCCAGACGGGGAAATTGGATATTTACCTTTACTTGAAGCAGAAAAAAAAATACAAGAAGAAAATTATACTATTATGAGTGCGTCGAATGAAACTCAATTAAAAACTATTTTATCAAATATTTATTCTGATTTTTAATTATTATGAGAGAATTAGATTTAAAAAAACAAGTACCTCAAAAAGAACATCTTATATCTATTGATATTGATAAATATTTTAGAGAAGAAGAAAAAGAAGCGCAAAGACTTAAACTACAAGAAGAATTTGTTCCAAAAAACGATTTATCAAATTCAGTTAAAATAACAAATTTTAAAAATAAAGATAATGAATTAGAACCTTTTAAAAAAGTAGTTGAATTAAAAGGACAATCAAAAAATTTAAAACGTTCTGTTTTAGATAGTAATTCTACTTCTTATCAAAATATTGAAAAATATAAACCTTATATTTTAAAAAATCCTGATGTAAATAATTACAATTTTGATACTAATTTTGAACGTTCAGCAGCTTTAAATCAAAGTTTTTTAGACCAATATTTTAAGGCTACTGCATCTATATTACCAAAAGCATTTTTTCAAATTGTTGGTGATACAGGTTCTTTAATATCTAAACTTGATGTAAATGATGTTCTAACAACTGAAAATGGAGTAAATAATGTAATTAGTGAATGGGCAGAAAAATCTAAAGAAAAAGTTACGGATTCTTTAAATCTTAATATTTTTAGGGAAAATCCAAATAAAGATTTTGATATTTTTGATAGCGGTTATTTATTATCTAATGCTTCTGATGTTGTAGCAAGTGCGGTATCTTTTGTAGCTTTAGGTAAATTTACTGGTGGAGGAACTGCTAAACTTTTTAATTCTAGTGCTAAATTTTTAGAATTTTTAAATGTTATAGGAAAAGGGTCTAGTAAATTACCCGTAATGCAAAATATTTTTTCAGGTGCAAATGCTTTAACTACGGCTTATTTATTAAATACAGCAGAAGGGCATGGTATTGGTATAAGTGCTTATAACACAATGTATAAAAAACAAATTTTAGAAGGAAAAACGGAAGAAGAAGCTAAACAAATTGCATCTGGAACTTATAAAAAAGCTTATGATGCAAATAAATGGAATATGCTTTTAAATATTACAGGAGCAAAAATGCTTCTTAAACCATTTTCTTTAAATGGAATTTTAAAACCTTTAAGTTTTAAAAACAGCGTATTAAATACTGGAAGGGAGATGGCAGAAGAATTTTTTGAAGAAGATAATCAATTTGTTATAGAAAATAATGCTATAAGTGAAGCTTATTCTTATAAAGATGCTTTTGATGATTTCTTTTCTTTAACAGGTATTGAACAAGGTGCTTGGGGTGCTTTTGGTGCAGGGCATCAAGTTGCTTTTACTGGTTTATCAAACGTTATTCCTTTACAAAAAAATGAGGAAACTGGTAAGAGAGAATCTTTTTATCAATCGTACAAAAAAAGATATTTTGCACAACAAGAAGATATAAATGAATTAAAAGAATTTAAAAAAGTAAAAAATTTAACTACTGCTTTAGATTCTTTTATGGATATAAATCAACAATTAAAATTTTTAAAAGATATAAAAAATGCTAAAACACAACCAGAAAAAATAGATTTAATAAATAAATCTATTTATGCAAGAGCAGTAAAAAGTTTTAGATTAGGCACACAAGATGAATTATTTAAAATATTTGATGATATTGCAAAATTAACACCAGAACAGGCTGAAACACAACATAATTTAGACCCTAAAACATATAAACAAAAAGCAAAGGAAATTAAAAAAGATTTAAAAAATCTTGAATTTGAATATTTTAATGCTTTAGATTTTAAAAATGGTAACGAAATTTTAAATAAAGTTTTAGATAAATTTGTAGATAAAAGATTATTATCGGAATATAAAAAAGTTATTGATGATAGTGTTAAAGATATTGAAGAATATTTTGAAACAGAAGAATTAAATATAAAATCTATCCCTTTTAATGATTCAGAAAAATTTGAAATAGATTATGGATTAATAAATACAGTATATGAAAAAGAAAAAGAAAAAATAAATAATATATTAAAAAATTCTGGATTAATTAGTGCTTTGAACATTTATAATAAACAAAAAGAAACAGTTACAAAAAGAGAAAATGAAATAAACAGATTAAAAAGTAAAAAAATTCAAGATGAAGTTAAAGTAAAAATCAAAAAACAAGAACAAGAAGAAAAAGAAAAAGAAAAGTTGCGTAGAAAAAATGAAAAAGATATTAAACCAATAATTCCTAAAAAAGCAGAACCTCAACCTCCTGAGAATTTAGAAGTTCAAGCAGAACCTCAACCTCCTGAGAATGTAATAAATCAAGAAATACCAACCGATAATCCAGATATAGAAATCTCAGACAATCCACAACAAATTGATTCTCAAAGCATTACCGATTTAAAACCAAATGAAGAAATAATTGACCAAGAATTTAACGAACTTGATTCACAAGATAATTTATTAAAGTTACACGAAAAAACCGCAGAGGAAGAAAAAGAAATAAATAATTATTTAATTAATGATAGCATTATAATAGAAAATAAAATTAAAAGTTTAAAAAATATAAAAATAAATCTTGAAAATGCGTTAGAAGAAATTAAAACAGAAGAAGAAGAAGAAGAAAAAGAAGAACTTATTTTTAATTTAAATGCATTAAATAAAACTATAAATTATTACGAAAATAAAAAATTGATTGATGACGCTACAAAAAATTTAAATCCATTAGAAGAAGATAGTGAATTAAAAGAAAAAATGGAAACCACAGAAGCTTTTTATTTAATGTTAAAAGCTTTTGAAAAAATTGGTATAATTAAATTTGAAGATGTTATTAAACAAATTGAAAAAGTAAAAGGTAAAGAATTTATAACTAAAAAATTTTATAATATACAAGATTTTTATAATTTTTTAAATCCTGATAAAAGAAATAAAAAAAGCTATGAAGAAATATTTATTGTTACAGAAGAAGAAAAAATAAAAAAATTAACATTACCTTTTGAAATATTATCGGCAACAAAAGAATTTGTAAAAGATGTATTATTTTCAAAATATCAAAAAATTGCAAATTTATTAGGATTTACGTTAAATAGAACAGATAACATAAATAATAAAGGAGCAAAATCAGAAAAAGGTTCTAATAAAATTGCAAGATTAGATGAAAAGTATGTAAATGTTATTAAAGTTGAAAAAACTGAAAAATTTAATATTTTAAATTTTATATTTAAAAAAGATAGTAAAAATAAAAAAGTAAGAGAAGGAATAGAACAAACTTTAGATTATAGTATTTTAAAAGAAGGAGAAAAAATAAAATTTGTAGTTTTAGATTCTGTTCAATATGAAGATGGTACAATAGTTCATAAAGACGGTAGAGTTTTTAATACAGATGGCACTATTACACAAAAAACGCCTTTAGAAGTTGCTCCTATTGCAGTTTTTTATAAAGGAAAGCAAGTTGAAGGAAGTTTTTTACATTTACCCAGTTGGATAACAAGTAAAAACATAACAGGCAATGTTGAAGAAGATTTGGCTGATTTATTAAAATTACGTGAATATATAATTGAAAATGGAGAAAGTGAAGAAATTGAAATATTAGAACGAAGGATAGGATTTCCAATTACTAATGATGAAGGTAAAAAAGCATCAGAAGTTTTTAAATCTGGTAATATAAAAATTAAAATTTCTAAAGATACAACAGAAGCTATTAGTTTAGGTTCAGTTTATGTTTCTTATAAAGCATTAGAAAATGAAAATGATACTTCTCCCTTAAAAATGAATACATTAAAAGATAGCAAAGAAATTAAAAATACCATTTTAAATGCTTTTTATTTATATTTACAGGGAAAAGAAACAAATTTAACTAAAGAAATTTATGATAATTTTAATTTAAATATTTTAAATTATGATGATTTTATAAAATTTATTGAAACCTACATATTTGTTAATTCTAATATACCATCAGAATATGAAAGTTTTAAAAATTATATAATTCAACAAAGTGAAAAATATTCATTTATAAAAACAAATAAAGAAAATAAATCTATATTAATTGGTAAGGGTTTTAGGTCTAATTCTGTTATGGAATTATCTAAAGAAATTTTTTTAAATTTACCAAACGATAAAAAGAAAGAATATTTAAACGATGTTTTAGAAAATTTAACAAAAATATTAGATGATATTTATTTAAATGTTAATGAAAAAATGTTAAATAAAAAACCTAAATTACCAATATTAAAAAACGGCAAATTAGAAATTTTAGATTCTTCTTATAATGATTTTATTTTAGATAATAGTTTAGCTTTTATAGAGAAAATAGAATTAAAAAATGGTAAAATTATTTATAATATTCAACAATCTATATTTTTTGATATAAATGCTTTACCTCCTTTTAGCGATAAAAAAACAGTTATTAAAAATAAACAAGAAGATGAAAATGAAAGTGATGAAAATTTGGATTTAGATTTAACTCAATTATCTCCTTTTATTATAGGCAATAAAAAAGCTAATCTTGAATATTTAGATACTATATTTTCTGATAAGATAAATGATTTTTTATATGATAATATTTTAAATCAACTTGAACAAAAAAATGAAATAGAAAAAGACTGTAAAAGCGGTAATTTAAAAGCTAAAAAAGGATTATCCACCTCTTTTACTAAAGGGGGCAAATGGAAACTTATTAAAGATTTAAAAAATTATCCCACGCATGAAGAAGGCGGAGTAGATTTAATTATTAATAAAAATGGTGTAAGTATTAAAAATAATAATAACGAATTTATAGCTAAATATGGATTATTAATTCCTAAAAATTAATATTATGTTTAAAAGTATAAAAGTAGAAGCAGAACATAATGAATTAATACTTGAAAATTCTCACGGTGATAAAGTAATAATTCCAGCTAATAAAAGAAATTGGGTTAAACAAAAACTATCAGAAAATTGTCATAATTGTATAGATAGTTTAGTAGAAACTTTACCCGTAGCTGCTGATTATGCAATAGATGGTACTATTGTAAAAGAAAAATAGTAAATACATAAAAATTGAAGAATTAAATTAATATGAGCTGTACTATAAAATATAAAAATAAAAAATATTCTGAAAAAGAATTTAAAGAATATTTTATTAATAATAAAAATGAATTTATAACATTTATTAACAAAAATAAAAATGTTATAGAACCTTTTATTAATAATAACAATCAAAAAAATCCTAATATTCAAAATATTAACGAACCAAAAATAGGTGATATTATAACAATAGAATCTAATTCTAAAAAAAATAACAAAATCATTAAAACAAAAGTTAAAATTTTAAAACTTGAAAAAGTTTATCAAGATACAACTACTACAAAAGATAATGAAGATAATACAATAAAAGAAGAAAATGGAATACCAATGTATTTTGCAACATTAGAAAAGTTAGATGGAAGTAAAAAATATGAAATTATTGTAGGAGAAGATGGTCGCAATATACAAATTTTAGATGAAAAAAGTAAAAATTATAGAAATTCTGATAGTTATATAAATGCTTTTAATTTCACAAAAGAAAAATCGTCATTAGATGTTAAATTTTATAATTTTAAAAAAATTAATTTAGAAATAACAAAACACGTTAAAAAAGAAATTGCAGAAAATATACCCTCTTTATTGCATTTAAAAAATATACCTTATAATTTACAAGAACTTATAATAGGTAATTTAACTTCTAAGATTTCAGAATCTTATATTAAAGGGGAAAAATACCCTTTAAGATTTTTTAAAGAATATTATGAAAAATTATTAGATTATAAAAAATTATATGAAGAATCAAATAACACAGTAGCTGAAAATAATTTATTTGTTATAGATAATATATTAAATCAGTACGCAAAAATAAAACAAATTGTTATTCAAGAACTTACTTTTAAAAATAATATTAAAATAGATAATGATAAATTAATTAAATTTTTAGAAAATTTAGAAGAAGAAGAAGAAGAAGAAGAAAATTCTAATGTGTTAAATTTAGAAGAAAAAGAAACTAGGCAATTATGGGATGATTTTTCTATTTTTAGAGAAGATTATAGAAAAAAAATAAATATTAATATTTTAAATCTATTAGAAAATACTAAAAATGTTAAAAGTATTACTTTAAAATATATAAAAAATGATACTATTATTAGTAAAACTGCTTATAACAGATTAAAGAAATATGAAAAAATCTATTATAAATCATTTTATAGTATTGAATATTATAAACCTATTTTATCAAACGATATTTTAGTACCCGTAGATGTAATTTTAAATGATGTTGTAGCTATAATAGCTGAATCTAATGATTCCGAGTATTATTTTAGAAATAAAAATTTTGAAAATTTAATGTATATTTTAGAACAAAATATACCGCATAAACCATATTTAATTGAAGTAATAAAAAAGCTTAGACATTCTCCCGCATCTTTTAAAAATGCATTTGTAAAAAGTTTATCTTATTATTATAATGAGCATTTATCAGGTTTCAAAAAAAATTTTAAAGGAAATCCTGTAATTTATTTTGGTAAACCTGATATATTTAGTACTGTAAATGCTGTTTTAAAAGAGTGGTTTTTAAATCTAAAAAAAACTAAATTAATTGATTCAAAAACTTTAGAAATAAATAAAAAAGAAGTAGAAAAATTAGAGATTTTAAAAGAAAAAATAACAGAAGGATTATCTAAACAAGAAGATGTAAAAAAATTATTTACAACATTTTTAAATTCATTAGGAATAATATTAAAAGAAGATGTTATAGGTGATATAATTGAAAATGGTATTTTAGTACGTAATAAATCAATTAATTTGTTTCGACTTTTAAATGAAAATAATCAAGTATTTTATGAATATTTAAGATTACTTAAAGATACTAAAGATTTACAAGATTATACATTATTTACTTCTTTTTCGGCTTTAAAATATTTTGCAAAAGGACTTGCAAATAAAATGCCTTCTTTTTTTCCACATTCTTATAAATCATCTGATAATAAAACTTATTTTGCTTTTTCTAAAATAAGTTATTTTATTCAAAGATTACAAGATTTAAATAATGATAAAGCATTAATAGAACAATTATCTTTAGAACCGTTTAGTTCAGATAGTTATTATTTAGATGGTTTAAAAAATGGTATGAAATTACAATATTTTACTATTGATGGTTATGTTGATGGTTATGGTAGAAAATTTGAAAAATTAACAAAAGATGAACAAGAACAATATAAATGGTTTTTATTTAAAAAAGATTTAAAAAATTCCAAAAATTATTCTTTAAATATGTTTTTGCCTACTACTTCAAATAAAAAAATACAACGTGGTCTAAAAGTAGAAGGTTTAAATTTTTTAAAATATTTAAAAGATGACCACACACTTACTTTAGAAGGAAAAAATATTTTATTTCAACAATTTTTTCTACCTGAATATAAAAGAATAGTAGATTTTCAAAATAATAAAGAAAAATACAATTACAAAGGCATTAGTGAAGCTGGAAATTCATTTTTATTATTTCCAGAATTAAATTTAATAAAAGATTTATTTAATGAAGATGGTTTTATAAATGATAATATAAATGAAAAAAGCAAATATTTTGAAGAAGTTGTAAAAGTTATTGAAAAAAGTTTATTTGATGTTTCTAATATTAGATTAGAAAATTTTAGAAAAAAAGGATATTTAAAAGAAGTACATAAAATAGAAATTATAAATAATAAAAGATATGAAATAATTACAGATGCAATTAGTTTTTCTAAACACGCTGAAATTTTTGATGGAAATGCAGAAGATAAAACAGATGCTTTAAATGAAATAATTAATTATGAATTTAATTATATGTTGATGAATTTAAATGTTATGCAATTATTTCAAAAAGATATTGCATACAGATTTAAATCAAAACAATGGGAAAAAGTAAAAGAAAAAATAAAAAATCAAAATCCAAATATTGTAATTGATAATAGAAATGATGCTTTAAAATATTATGAAAAAGAAGATTTTTTACAAGAACATATTGATACTTTTAATAATTATGGTAAAAGATTAGCTTCTTTAGTTGCTCATGGAACAAGTCAAAATATAACACCCTTAAATGAAAAAATAAATGTTGTTGTTATAAATGATTTAGAAATAATATCTGCATTTAAAAATTATCAAGAATCATTAGGTTTAATGAATACTACTGACGGTGCAGAAATAGGAACTTTTAAAGAATTTTTAAAACAAGAAATTGCAGAAGGTAATATAGATGAATTACAATATCAAACTTTATTACAAAAAGAAAAATATGGTAAATTAAAAGATGTAAAAATATCTCCTAAAAAATTTGTATTTAATGGAGTTATAAAACATAATAACACAGAAAGATTAGGTTATATAAAATCATCAACTTCTTATTTAGTTAACCAAAATGTAAAAAATAAAAAAATAGCTTTAATATATGAAGCTATGGAATTAGCAGGAGTAGATAAAATTATATTTGAAAGTGCTTTTAAAGAAGGACAACCTAAAACATTAGTAAATGTAAATAATATTACAGATGTTAACGAATTAAAGATATTATTTGAAAATAATAAAATAGAATTAGAAAGAAGATATTTAAGAAAACAAGTAGAATTACCCTTAAAAGATAAAAATAACATAACTTCACCTACAAAAGTCATTGAAATTTTATCTAATATTTTTTATCATTATAAAGAATTAAATATAAATGGTAAAGTTATGTCAGGTAAAGAATTTCACAAACAAGTTGTTAATACATACGTTGAATTATTTAATGAGCTAAAAGAAAATTTATATAGAGAATTAGAATATAATCCAATAACTAAAAAACTTAAAAATTTAGATACTTTAAGAGAATTAATAATTCAAGCAGGTATTAAAAATAAATTTAGTGTAAATGATTTTGCTTCATTAGATATTGAAAATGATAATTTTAAAATACCTTTATGGCAATCTGCGGTGTCTGAAAAAATTGAACCAGTTTTAAATTCTATTATAACATCAAGATTAGTTAAAATATTAATGTACGGAAATGAAAATGTTCAAGTTCCTGCTTATTCTTTAACTCCTATTTTATCAAGTGAAGAATTACAAGAATCAGACATTGTAGATGATATTACATGGGTTAGTGGTTATAGTTTTGATGGTGTTTTAAAGCCTTCAAGAATTGAAAATGGAATTGTAAAACCAAATGAAATTGTTGTTTCCCAATTTTGGACAGATGATAAGGGTACTTTAGTAAATTTATCTAAATTTATAGGAAAAGACGGTAAATTAGATGCTGCAAAAATTCCAGATTCTATTTTAGAGGGAATAATTTCAAGAACTCCTACACAATCCCCTTCTTCTATTGGTTATATTAAAATAGTAGGTTTTTTACCATCTTATATTAAAAAAACAATATATTCTCCAGCAGAATTAATTTTTAAAATGGGTGCTGATTTTGATTTTGATAAACTAACAGGGCTTTTTAAATCTATTTTAATAAAAGAAAATTCAATAGAAGTTGATAGAATATCAAATATTAACTCAATTAAAAATAAATTACACAGTTTATTTTTAAGTTTAGTAAAAAATATAAATGTTCAAAAAGATTTTGAAACATTATTATCTATTGGTAAATTAGAATCTTTAA
>Ga0210044_10003501_pt1 | contig 22387 bp, 23 predicted proteins | sample CryGey13umfilter_2_FD_183959 | JGI IMG/M metagenome (GOLD analysis project Ga0210044, IMG submission 183959) | Groundwater microbial communities from aquifer in Utah, USA - Crystal Geyser 4/9/14 3 um filter (SPAdes) (version 2) | ecosystem: Environmental > Aquatic > Deep subsurface >... | reverse complement strand
ACACCGAGCCGGCAAGGTGCGCCCAGTGCGCTGGAGCGGGTACGTCAAGCAGCAGTGGAGGACAAGACGTTGCGGTTCACAGCGCTCCTGCACCAGGTCTACGACGTTGAGCGCCTGCGTGCGGCGTCCCTCGCCCTGAAGCGAGACGCCGCCGCCGGCATCGACGGCGAGACGTGGCGGCACTACGGAGAGGACCTGGAGGCGAACCTCCTGGACCTGTCCGAACGGCTGAAGCGTGGGGCGTACCGGGCGAAGCCGGTCCTCAGAGTGTTCATCCCCAAGGCCGACGGGCGGCAGCGGCCGCTCGGCATCACAACGCTGGAGGACAAGGTCGTCCAGCGGGCGACGGTCAAGGTGCTGAACGCGATCTACGAGACAGACTTCCTCGGCTTCTCGTACGGCTTCCGGCCGGGACGCAGCCAGCACAACGCGCTGGACGCGCTCTACACAGTGCGGGAAATCCGCTCGCTGGGATCCGTGGAGGGGGTGATCAGCAATGGTCATTCCTACTCCGACTGTTGGTGATCCGAGCATAGAACAACGAGCCCGGTTCAGCAAAAGTCGAGCCAGCATGTGGGGTCGTGGATCTTCGGGGGGTTGGCCCGCCGGGCGCCTGCATGGTTCACGGCGTTCACGTGAATTGCGGTTCTCCGTGTTGCATGAAGCCACACCGACGAGCGCTCGTTCACGGGGTGGATGGATACAAATAGGACACGTGGACCTGCTCCTGCAGATGGGCCTGGTCCAGAGCACCGGCAGACCGAGCATGCCCCCGCCGCTGCTGTCGGGGCGGGAGAAGAAGCCGTGGCTGCGGGTCTCGCCCTGCATCGCGTCCGGGCGCACGAAGGTGCTGCGCGATGGGGGCGCGCAGCAGCTCCATCTGGCCCTTGTCGCCCTGCTCCGGGTTCCCCATCCAGTCGCCGCGGCCGCCGGCGGTGACCAGCACGTTGAGGAAGCCGTCCGCTCCCTGCTTGAACGAGAACTGGTCCACGGGGTTGCTCTCGTCCCAGCGCACCACGCCCGGGTGCGCCGCGTCCCAGTCGCCCACCGCGTCCCAGTCGCCCACCGCGGGCAGCGCCGGTCGCTGGGCCTGGAGCGGCAGGAAGTAGGGCAGGGACGCTTGCCACTTTGACAATCCCGTTCCACACCCGCGTGTCTGGCTGGCAACACCTGCCGGCGCAAGGGACAGACCTCCAAGAGATCAAGGCGCTTTCGGGCATGGATCCGGTGGCACACGGGTTGCTTTCAAAGTCGCAGGAACTCGTGATGAAGAAGCTACTCGCACTGCTCGTGGTCTTGCTGGCGCTGGTGGGTCTGTTGCTCTCGGATCTCATCGGGCACTCCGGGGATGGGGTGGCCATGGCGAGCGCGCCCGGGGCGGAGGCGCCGGCGACCGTGAAGCGCGGCACCCCCCGGCCCGCCGACACCATCGAGCTGCGTCAGGTCATCCGCAAGGGATCGGAGTAGGGCTCGGCGCGCCAGGTCCTCAGCGGGCGGCCCAGGTGCTCATGTTCTGGATGTTCTCTTGCACCACGTGGGTCGCCGTCGCGTTGGCTCCCACCGTCAGCGCCTTCCACTTCAGCAGGCCGATGTCCTCGCGTCGCGGTGCGGAGCTGAGGGCATAGCCCACCAGCCCTGGCGCCGCCAGCCACGCCCCGTCGTTGTACTGGCTGCGAATGACCGGCTTGCCGCCCAGCGCCAGGGTCTCGGCCTCCAGCATGTGCCAGCACGCCACCTCGAAGCCCTTGATCGTGCCCACCCGCTCCAGCACCAGCTCGTGGTGCACCTCGCCCAAGAGCGGGATCTTGACCCGCTGGTAGAACCGGGCCTTCTGCGGCGGCACGTAGGCGGGATCGTCGATGATGCGACACTCGGTCACGTGGGCCACGTTGCCCACGTAGTGGTTCAGGTCGAACACCCGGGCCATGATGCGCTCGGGGTCCGCGCCGGGGACGGGCAGGATCCCGACCCCCTCGTCGGTGGGCTTGCCCGGCACCGGCCAGTGTTCGAACCGGTAGCTGCGGATGTCGGTCCCCGAGACATGCTGAAACACCCGGTCAAGGAACTCGTTTGCCACGTTGCCTCGCTGGTGAAGGTTGCGCCGCATACTACCATGCGTGTGGCGCAAGACCCCATGCCCGTCGTGGACCGGGTCGATCCCGATTGACCCCGGGTCGAGCGGTGGAATAATGACCGCCATGCACACCCTTCCTCGGGGGCTGTTGTTGTTGCTGTTGTGCGCCACCGCGTGCGAGCGGCCCGGTGGCACTCCGCTGCCCGTGACGCGGACCGCGCGGCCACAGGGCGCTTCACTCCGCGCGCTGCTGCGGGAGGCCGGGCGGGCCGAGCTGACGCTGGGCGGCGGGCTGCTGGTGGACCTCGGCACACCGGACCAGCACAAGTATCTGCGGGGCCTGTGGGACACCGGCTGGGGGCTGTCCCAGCGCCAGGGCACGACGACCTTCATCGAGGCGCAGCCCGAGGCGAGGCTGGACTTCGTCAACTGGCGCGACGGCCTCCGCGTGCTGCAGATCCGCCTGCGAGCGCCCACGGGCGTGCTCCACTCCGCGCTCCAGAGTGGCGCCCCCGCTCCGCGCGCGGCGGGACGCGCCAGTGACTGCAAGGTCCTCGTCGGGGACAGGTCCGTGGGTGGCTTCGCCATCGACACCAGCTGGTCCACGCGCACCGTCGTGTTCCCCGCGCCACTCACGCCGGGGGTCGCGCGAATCACGCTTCACTGCGAGGGCGCCAAAGATTCGGTCGTGGCCCACGTGGACTGGATCTGGCTCGGGAAAGAACCCATGGAAAGCGCGCCCGACACGTCGCCGCGCGCACCCACGGGTGCGCTCCACTCGGCACTCCGGAATGGCACCCCCATGCCGCGCGTGGCGCCGCTGCGCCTGGACTCCCCGCGCCGCGCCCTGGTGGCCGCGCCCGCCCGGACCTACTCCTTCTTCCTCCTCGTCCCCGCCGGCGCCAGCCTGGTCTTCGATTTCGGCGCTCAACGCGCCACCCGCTTCAGCGTTCAGGCGAAGCTGGACCGGCCCGGACCTCCACGAACGCTGTTCGAGGCGGAGGTGGGGGACGGCCGCTGGCACCAGGCGACGGTGGGTCTGGCGACCCTGGCGGGGCAGGCGATCCGACTCGACCTCGCGACCCGGGGCGACGGCGAGGCTGGATGGGCCGAGCCCGAGATCATCGGCGTCGGTGCCGCCAGTCACACCACACGCGCGGGTGCCGGCCCTCCCGCGCGGCATCTGATCCAGATCATGGCGGATGCGGCGCGGCAGGACGCTTACCGCCCGTTCAACCCCGCCTCGCGCATCGCCACGCCGGTGCTGGATCGACTGGCCGCCGAGGGAACGATCTATCCCAACGCCCGGACCACGGCCAACTTCACCCTGCCCTCGGTCTCGGCCCAGTTCACCGGGCGCTACGCCTGGACCATGATGGCCAACTCGGAGACGGCCAAGCTGCCGCCCGAGGTCCCCGTCCTGGCCGATCACCTGCGCCAGCAGGGCTTCCTCACCGCAGCGTTTCTGACCAACCTGCTGGTGTCCCAGCCCTTCGGACTGGACCGCGGCTGGGACGTGACGCTGCTCCTGCCGCGCGGGACACCCCAGGACGCGCAGGTGGTCTTCGGCAAGGCCGTGGAGTGGATCCGGGAGCACCTCGAAGCGGCGAAGCAGCGGCGGTTTTTCCTCTACATCCACACCATGGACGCCCACTCGCCGTACTACGTCCACAAGGGGATCACTGACGGGTTCCTCGCCGGGCGACCCTACCGCGGCGGGCTGCGTGCTCACTTCACCGACGCCGACGGCGAGAAGCCGCTGGACGAGGAGGACCAGCGCTACGTGCGCGCGCTGTATGACGGCGAGATCGTGTACCACGACCAGCACCTGGGTCGGCTGATCGACGCGCTGCGGGAGACCGGTCTGCTGTCGCAGACCCTGCTGGTGTACACCAACGACCACGGCGAGGAGCTGTTCGACCACGGCGGCAAGGTCCACGGTCACAGCCTGTACGAGGAGCTGCTGCGCTGTCCGCTGCTGCTGCGCTATCCGCCGCTGTTTCCGGCGGGGCAGCGGGTCACCGACAGCGTCGAGCTCGTGGATCTCGCCCCCACCGTGCTCGAGGCGCTGGGCCTGCCGCCGCTGACCCGGGCCCACGGCCGCTCGCTGCTCCAGCCCCCGGTCCCGTCCCTGCAATATGCCGTGGCCCAGGGTGAGGCTCCGCCCCACGGGCTGGCCTTCGCCGTGCAGGTCGGGCCGTTCAAGCTGCTGCAGTGGTCCGAGAACCACAGCCTGTACGACCTGCGGGGCGAGGGCGCGGACCGGGCCGACATTGCCGGCGACCACCCGGTGGCGCTGCGCCTGTGTCAGATCCTGTTGACCGAGGCGCTGGCCGTGCCGTCCAAGGCCCTGCGCCAGCGCGGCCCGGGTGGGGGCGATCGGTTCAAGCACCACGAGGCCATCGTCGACCCCAAGACGCGCAAGCAGCTGGAGGCGCTGGGGTACATCAAGTAGCGGGGAGTTGACACCGGTGGTGGGCGGTGGTGGTGTACGTCGCGATGGGGAATCGCTACCTGGTCGTCTCCGACCTGCACCTGACCGATGTGGAGGACCATCCCGACGGATGGAAGGCCTACAAGAGCTCGCGCTATCTGTTCGACGAGGAGTTCGGCCAGCTGGTGCAGCACTTCGTCGAGCAGCGCGACGAGGGTGACCGGCTGACCCTGGTGCTCAACGGCGACATCTTCGACTTCGATCTGGTGACGGCGGTGCCCGAGCCGCCGCCCTGGCCCACCACCCGCTTCGAGCGGCGACGGGGTCTACGGGCCACGGCCTCCAAGTCGGCGTTCAAGCTCGAGCGGATGCTGTCGCACCACCCGCGGTTCGTCGAGATCCTGGCCGCCTTCGTCGCCGCCGGCCACCAGCTGGTGTACCTGCTGGGCAACCACGACCGCGAGCTCCACTTCTCCGAGGTGCAGCGCGTGATGCTGGACGCGCTGGAGGCCGCCGCGCGCCAGCAGTCGGCGAGCCTGGCCGCGGGCCGCATCCGGATCGAGCCCTGGTTCTTCTACGTCGCCGGGGAGATCTACGTCGAGCACGGGAACCAGTACGACCTCTACACCTCGTTCCGCCACCAGCTGTGGCCCACGGTGAAGGCCGACGGAGAGCAGGTGGTGGCGCTGCCCCTGGGCAACCTCTCCAACCGCTACCTCATGACCCGCATGGGGTTCTTCAACCCCCACGCCTCGGACTACATCCTCAACGTCTACCGCTACGCCACGCACTGGATGCGCTACTACATGTTCTCCCGGCGCGGCCTGGCGCTCAACTGGCTGTGGGGCAGCATCCTCGTGGTGCTGCTCTCCCTGCGCCTGCGGCGCAAGCTGCGGAGGCGGCCTCCGGAGCACCTGGAGCGCATGCACCGCACCGCGCGCCGGTTCAACCTGACCGACGCCGAGATCGAACGCCTGGGCCAGCTGCAGCCCGAGCCCATCACCAACCGCTTCTTCCGCATGATCCGCGAGCTGTGGATCGACCGGCTGCTCATGGCGCTGCTCATGACCGGCGGCACCGTGGCCCTGGCGCTGGTGCCGATTCCGTTGTGGATCAAGCTGATGGTGCCGCTCACCGCCTTCCCGTTGTTCTATTTTCTGTACGAGCAGGTGGCCCAGGGCGAGACGATCTTCACCCTGGAGAAGATGATCCCCGAGCACGCCCGGGCCGTGGCGCGCGCACTGCCGGCGCGGGTCGTGACCTTCGGCCACACCCACTCCCCGCGGCTGATCCCGCTGTCCCGCGACACGACCTTCGCCGACACGGGGACCTGGGCCCCGATCCTGGACAAGCACCGGACCCTGTGCCCCGGTCGCCGCAACTACCTGCTGGTGTCGTTCCAGCACCAGCGGGCGAACATCTACCTTGGTTCGTGGATGGACGCGGGTGCGGTATGCGAGGAGGCGTCGCCGGACTAGGGTTGGGCGAGGGCGACGCCCCAGGCGCGAGTGGGGTTCCGAGGACTAGAACCAGCCCTTGCGCTTCTTGAACGTCCCCTGCAGCTTCTGCTCGTTGTCGTCCACCTCCGCCACGGCGTCGTGGTACAGCCGACGCAGCTTGTGGTCCGACGGGAGCTCCTCGATCAGCTCGCGCTCCTCCTCGAGGTAGATCTCCTTGGCCGAGAACTCGGGGACGTCCTCCTGCACCGACACGTCATCGAAGTCGTCGGCGGCCGGCGGGGAGCGGCCGGGAACCGGCGGTGGCGCCTTCGCCACGGGCGGCGCGGACGGCGCCACGGCTGCCGTCGCGGGCGGGGCTGTCACGGGCGACATCTCCTCGGTTCGGCGGGCGGCGACCATGGCGCGCAGGCGCCTGGCCACTTCGCGCTTCTTGGGCGACATCGGCCGGGGGCTCGGCGATGGCCGGGACAGATTGGACGGATTGGCCAGATCCAGCGGTGCATCGGACATCGGACTGGCTGCCGGCGCTGGACCGGGCAGATCGAGCTCCGCGAGATCGATGGGCTGCAGCTCGAGCGGCGGTTCGGGCTGCGGCTCGGGCGCCTCGAGCTCCTCGTCGGGCAGCGGAACCTTGGCGGTCAGCGGAACCTCGGCGGTCAGCTCCCGCTGCAGGAACGTGCGCAGCACGGCGAGGGAGCCCGGGAGCAGGGTCTCGAACTTCACGGCCAGCGCATACTCACCGTCGAACTGGGTCTCGCGCACCACCAGCGAGGGGAGCGGCATGGGCCGGGCGAAGCCGGGCAGCGGCAGATCGATGCGCACCGGCGCCCCCGGCGGACACGGCATGGGACACACCAGGAGCAGCCCCGACTCGCTGAGGTTGACGGTCTGACACTCGAGACAGTCCATGCGGACCCAGATCCGTCCCTGGGCGCAGTAGGACACCCGGGGCGCACGCCAGATGGGGGTCTTGGCCGTCACGGTCCGATTCTACTCCGAGCGGCCACCCCAGTCGATTGTTCGCGCGGTCAGGGTTCGACGTCGTATCCCGCCTGGACCCAGGCGCTGTAGCCGCCCAGCAGGGCGGCCACGTCCGTGAAGCCCAGGTCCGACAGGTCCAGCGCCGCCCGGGCGCTGCTGGACTCGTTGGGTCAAGAGCAGTAGGTGACCAGCTTCCGGCCGGTGGGCAGCTCGCTGGCGCGCGCCGCGATCTCGGACAGCGGGATGTGGGCCGCACCCTTGATGTGGCCCAGCTTGAAGGCGTCGAGTGTTCGAACGTCGATGGCCAGGGCCTGTTGCTGGTTCATGGCGTCGTGGAGCTGCTGGACGGTGACGCGGGGCACGGCGTCGAGCTCCGAGCCGCAGGCGGCCAGCAGCAGAAACGGGAGCAGCGCTGAGCGAAGGATCATCGGATGAGTATGCACCCACCGTGGCGAGCGTCCAGGTGATGTGGCGCGCCGGAGAGGCCTACCACCAGCGCCGGGCCCACATCGTGCGCGTGGCGTCGACCCACTCGTTGGTGCGGACGTGCTTCCAGACGAACTCCTCCAGCTGCTCGTGCGTCGTCACGTCAAGCATCAGACAGCAATCCCAGTCACCCTGGGTCGACCAGGCCTGCTTCACGCCGTCGATCTTCTGCCAGCGCTCCCAGGCCGTCGTCGGTGTGCCCGCCTTCCACTTGACCCAGACCCACGCATTCCACGTGTTCTCCATGTCCATCCTCCTGTTGCCGGCGATTCTCGCAGACCACGGGGCGGCTGACCAGGGGGAGCGTGGAGGGGCTGGATGGGCTGGTGGGGCTCAGCGCTCCTTGGCCAGCTTGCGCATCTTGCGCTTGAGCTCCTTGATGTGCTTGCGGGCCTTGGCCAGCGCCGCGCGATCGCGGCTGGCGGGCGCCTGGCCCAGGACCGCATCGCGCTGCGCCTGAACGGTCTGGGCCTTCTTCTTCAGCGCCTTGATCTCGGCGTCGTTCTTCTTGGGCTGCGGGGCAGTGGTCTCTTCCGGCATGTGCTCATTCCTGTGTGGAGCGGATCTGATACCAGGACTGGGCGCGGTTTGCAATACGGCGGTGTTGTGAGAAGCAACATGCCCTGGCCCCGCGCCTCGGACACGGGCTGGATCCGGTGCGGTCCCGGGGCCGGCACCTGAATTGCATCATCTGACCAAGTCCCCGGGCGCGTCGCAAAACGCAACATGCCGACGGGGCCGACCGCCAGACAGGAGCCGACACATGATCCGGGGCACGCTGCTGTTCGTGACGCTGCTCTCGTATGGCTCGGCCGGGGCCGAGCCCGCCGCCGGAGACGGTCCCGCGCCGAGCGCCGTCGATCGGTCGGACGCCCGCGCCGAGGCCCGCGCCTGGTTCGTCAAGGCCCGCACCGACTTCGACGAGAAGCGCTTCGAGCGGGCGCTGGAGGCCCTGCGGCAGGCCTACGCGCTGGAGCGGCTGCCGCTGCTGCAGCGCTACATGGGCGACTGTCACTTCGCGCTCGGACAGTACGAGGCGGCGCTGGAGAGCTACCGCGGCTACCTTCGACGCGAGCTCGAGGCCGCGGAGCGCGTGCGCGTGGAACGACAGATCGCCGCCTGCGAGGATCGGGTGCGCGCCTGGCGGGAGCGTGAGCTCGCCGGGCGGAAGGTCCCCGTGGCGTTGATGCCCACGGGGAAGGACCGCGAGAACCCGCTGCACCTGGCGCGCGTCGGTGCACCGGGGAGCCCCAAGATGGGGCGCAGCCACGACCGCCTGTCCTGGCTCACCGTGGGCAAGTGGACCGCGCTGGGGCTGGCCGCGGGCAGCCTGGCGATGGGCATCACCTTCAACCGGCTGGCGGCGGGCAAGGCCAGCGATCTGCAGCAGGCGATGCGCACGGCGTGCCCGGCCTCCGCCCCGATCTGCGGCGGCAACCCTGACCTGGACCGCCCGGTGGTGGCCTACAGCCTCGAGCACTACGAGCTGCAGCGTCAGATGAAGCGCAACAACGCCATCGCCGTGGGCTCGTTCGTGGCGAGCGGCGTGACCGCGGCCACCTCCGCCATGCTGTTCTGGCTCGACCACCGGCGCCGCACACGGGAGCGCGCGGAGCGAGGGAGCCTCCCTGGAGAGCGGAGCGGAGCGCGCAACACGAGACCGCGCGCGACACGCGTGTCCGTGGCCCCGAGGGTGGGACAGGGCGAGCTGGGGCTCGCCGGGGAGGTCAGGTTCTGATGCGCACACGACTGCTTCGGATGTTGCTGGGGGCGATCTTGCTGGCGTCGGTGGGCGGGTGCGTCGAGGCCGATCTGGGCGACGCCCCCGTGTTCTGCAACGCCTGGGAGCCCCGTTGCCCCGAGGGCTACAGCTGCGTGCTGCGCGAGCGCGAAGAGGTCTGCGTGCGCGAGGGCCAGGCGCTGCAGGTCTCCGCAGATGGCTCGGTGGCGGCGGCGAGCGACGGGGAGTAGCCGGCCGACGAAAAAGGCGGTATGGGTATCCCAGCGGAGAATCCCATGATCGAGCATCAGGTCGCCGACATCCTCGCGGGTAAAGCAAAGGTCGGCCAGCACGTCACCGTCCAGGGCTGGGTCCGCACCCGGCGCGACTCCAAGGCCGGGCTGTCCTTCATCCACCTCTCCGACGGTTCGTGCTTCGACCCGCTGCAGGTGGTGGCCCCGGCGGAGCTGGACAACTACCAGGACGAGGTGGCGCGGCTCACCACCGGCTGCGCGATCGAGGTCGAGGGCGAGCTGGTGCAGTCCCAGGGCAAGGGCCAGTCGGTGGAGCTGCGGGCCGACCGGCTGCGGGTGGTGGGGTGGGTCGACGACCCGGAGACCTACCCGATGCAGGCCAAGCGCCACACGATGGAGTACCTGCGCGAGGTGGCGCACCTGCGGCCGCGGACCAACATCATCAGCGCGGTGACGCGGGTGCGGCACACGCTGGCCCAGGCAATCCACACGTTCCTCGATGAGCACGGGTTCTACTGGATCCACACGCCGATCATCACCGCCAGCGACTGCGAGGGGGCGGGGGAGATGTTCCGCGTCTCGACCCTCGATCTGGCCAACCTGCCCCGCACCCCGGACGGCGCCGTGGACTTCGCCCAGGACTTCTTCGGCCGGCAGACCCACCTCACCGTGTCGGGTCAGCTCAACGTCGAGGCCTACTGCCTGGCGCTGTCGCGGGTCTATACCTTCGGCCCCACGTTCCGCGCCGAGAACTCCAACACCCGGCGGCACCTGGCCGAGTTCTGGATGGTGGAGCCGGAGATCGCCTTCGCCAGCCTGCAGGACGACGTGGTGCTGGCCGAGGCGTTCCTCAAGCACATCTTCTCCACGCTGCTTCACCGGCGCGCCGACGACATGGCGTTCTTCGACAAGTGGGTGGACAAGGGCTGCATCGCGCGCCTGGAGCAGATGATCGCCGCCCGCTTCGAGGTCATGGAGTACACCGAGGCGGTGAAGCGGCTGGAGTCGGCCACCCAGAGCTTCGAGTTCCCCGTGAAGTGGGGCGTCGACCTGCAGGCCGAGCACGAGCGCTACCTCACCGAGGAGGTGGTGGGCGGGCCGCTGGCCGTGGTGAACTACCCGCTGGCGATCAAGGCGTTCTACATGCGACAGAACGACGACGAGCGCACCGTGGCGGCGATGGACGTGCTGGCCCCTGGCATCGGCGAGATCATCGGCGGCAGCCAGCGCGAGGAGCGGCTGGACGTGCTGCAGGCGCGTATCCGACAGGTGGGGCTCGATCCCGCGGACTACGGCTGGTACTGCGACCTGCGGCGCTACGGCACGGTGCCCCACGCCGGCTTCGGCCTCGGCTTTGAGCGCGCGATCCAGTACGCCACCGGGGTGGAGAACATCCGCGACGTGATCCCGTTCCCCCGCACGCCGAGGCAGGCGGACTTCTGATGCCGCGGGAGGTGATCGACCTGAGCCAGGAGCTGGCCACGGGGATGCAGGTCTTCGGCCTGCACTCGCCGACCCATGTGCTGCCCTGGGCCACGCGGGAGGCGCGCGGGTTCCAGAGCGAGACGCTGTTCTGCAACACCCACGCCGGGACTCACGTCGACGCCCCGGTTCACTTCCTGGCCGGCGGCGACGGGGTGGACCGCATCGCGCTCACGCGGTTCTTCGGTCCGGCGGTGGTGCTGGACCTGACGGGGTTGCCGCCCCGCAGCCACATCAGCGCGGTGCAGCTCGAGCGGTGCGCCGCGGAGCAGATCGCGCCGCGGGCAGGTGACATCGTGCTGCTGTACACCGGCATCGACGCGCGGTACGGCGAGCGGGAGTACCTCACGGACTTCAGCGGGCTGTCCAAGGAGGGCGCGGATCACCTGGCGCGGCTGGAGATCAAGGCCGTGGGCACCGACGCGGCGGGGATCGACGGAGCTGACGCGCGCCCCTGCCCGGCGCACCACGTGCTGCTGCCCCGGGGCATCGTGGTGTTCGAGAACCTGGCCAACCTGGGGCGCCTGCTCCAGGTGGCCCGCGGGCGGCGGTTCACGTTCCATGCCCTGCCGCTGAAGATCCGCGGCGCCAGCGGCTCCCCGGTGCGGGCCATGGCGCTGGTGGAGTGATCCGCCACCACGGCGTGGGCGGTAGGCCACGGGTGGGGGCGGGGTTCCCACCCCGTACACCCGCGTGATCTCGGTGTGTTGCACACAGGCTGCGGAGATCTATGGTGGATCGGGTGCGTCCGGGTGGGTCGCACCATGCGGGGCCGTTCCTCTAGCAAAGCAATGATAACCAGACATTGCTCCGGTTGGCACTGTTGGCCCGGCTGGCATGGTCCTCGCAGAACCGACGGGTGGAGGAACGCCCAATGCTCAAGCAGCTGCTGTCTCGTTTGCTCAGGGAGCCGCCCCCTGGAGAGCTGGCCACCGACGACTGGGCCCCGGTGCCCGTCCACGCCATGGCCCAGCCAGCCGACACCATCGACTGGTTGCGGGAGGGGGACGGCATGCCGCGCCGGCCCGTGGTCGCGTTCACCCCGGTGGAGCCCGTGCTGGACGAGCTGCTGCCCGACCACCTCTCCTGCTTCAGCCCGGAGGAACTGGCGGTGATCCGCGAGCAGCAGGCGCAGCCGGTGAAGACCCAGCCAATGAAGCCCCAGCCGGTCGCGCGCGGAGTGGGGGAGCCGCGCTCGCGTGCGGAGCGGAGCGCGCCAAATGTCAAGGCCCAGCCGGTGAAGGTCGCACCGCCGAAGGCCGCGCGCAAAGTGGAGCCAGATGTGAAGGCCGATGCGCCGCGCGAGCAGAGCTGGGTCGAGGTGCTGAAGCGGTGCGGCGAGCACCTGACCGACGCCGAGCTCCAGATCATCCGCCAGCAGCTCGCCTCCTCGTGATCCCACGATGATGTCCAGACCGTTCCCGGGCTTCTTCCCCGCCCTCGCCCTGTTCGTGCTGTGGGCGTCGCCCGCGGCGGCGCTGGGGACCCGTGACGCCGCCGCGCTGGCCGCGATGAAGGCGCTGGCCGGCAGCGACAGCGGCCTGGTGGTGTGGCACTCCCGACGCACCGGCCCCATGCGCATCTTCACCTGCGGGCTGGACGGGGCCAACCTGCGCCAGCTGACGCCCGACGTCACCGGCAAGGACCACATCGCGCCGATGATCTCGCCGTCGGGCAAGAAGGTGATCTACTACGAGACGGCGACGCTCACCGAGTCCACGTACTACGACGACCACGTGGGCCAGATGATGATCGTGGACGCCCAGGACACCAAGGGCACCACGGCCAAGATGCTGCTGAGCGAGGTGCGGACCTTCTTCGAGTGCCGCTTCGCGCGCTGGATCGACGACGACACCATCGCCTACATCGGCAAGGACCACCACGGCTACACCTACTCCATCTCCAAGAACACGAGCACCAAGCTGTTCGACTACCCGCTCGCCGACTTCGGCGCGATCCCCAACCGCCAGCTGACCTGGGCCATCGACGGCAACAACCGGGTGTTCGAGCTCAACGCCGGCACGGCGACTCAGAAGCAGGACTTCAACGGCTGCGAGGGCAACATGTCGCACGACGGCCTGTACGCCTATCGCGTCGAGGGCAGCTCCCACGATTTCACGCGGATGAAGCTCGGGAGCTGGACCGAGGACGCGTTCTTCGCCAACCACAGCACGGCCCTGCCCTCGACGCAGAACTACATCTACTTCCCGCAGATCAGCCCCGATCAGCACTACCTCGTGTTCAGCGCGTCGCCGAACCAGCACAACCACTTCACCTCGGACTACGACATCTACGTCGTCCCCATGGATCCGGTGACGTTCAAGAACACCGCCTCCGCCGTGCAGTTCAGCTTCGACGGCGCCCTGGACGCATACCCCGACATCTGGATCGCGCCCCAGACGCCAACGCTCACCACCCTCACGGTGACGGTCACCAACAGCGTGCTGATGCCCAAGGACACGGTGCAGCTCACGGCGGTGCTCAAGGACCAGCTGGGCTCACCGATCAAGGGCGTGGTGAGCTGGAGCGTCTCGGGCGGGGGAACGCTGACGCCGAGCTCCAGCGGTGCGGCCGTGACCCAGTGCACCACGCTGTTCACCTCGGACGGCACGGCGGGCAGCTTCACCGTCAGCGCCACCGCCGACCAGGTGAGCGGCAGCGCCACGCTGCAGGTCGTGGACCTCACCTTTCCGCTGCGCATCAACTGCGGCGACAACGACCACGACGTCACCGGCTGGACCCGGGACGACGCCTTCGTCAGCGGCGGCGCGGACTATGTCAACGCCAACACCACCGACACCACGGGGGTGCAGAACGTGGCCCCGGTCGAGGTGTACAAGAGCATGCGGCACCAGACGCCCCACAGCTACCTGTTGCCCGTGCCGGACGGCAAGTACACCCTGCGCCTGCACTTCTCCGACCCCTACGGCGAGCGCTCCATGAACTACACCGTGGAGGGGGTGCAGGTGCTGAAGGACTTCGACGTGGTGACCCTGGCGGGTGGTGTCGATCGGGCGTGGGTCGAGGAACTCGCGGTGACGGTGAGCGACGGGAACGGGCTGACCATCGAGGCCAGCGGGGTGGACGACGTGTTCGAGGCCGGGCTGGAGCTGCTCGTGGTCTCCATCGACAAGCCGCCGCTGCCGGAGGCCGGGCCCACGCCGGCCGACGGGGGCATCGCCGATGCCGGCGTCGATGATAGCGCCGCGGGACACGGCCAGAGCGGGCTGGGCGGAGGATGCGCCGCCGCCCTGGGCACGCCCGTCTGGCCCGGGCTGGCGCTGCTGCTGCTGCTGGGGTTGGGGGTGCTGCGCCGGGCGGTTCAGAAGCCGCGGTAGTTCGCGCGCCAGACGAAGTCCCGCAGCTGGAGCTGGTGCCGCGGCAGCAGTCGCCCGAAGCGGATCTGCACCATCTGCGCCTCACGTCCCACCACCTTGCCCTGCAGATCGCAGTGGTCCAGCCGACCGAACCGCCCGCGCAGCGGGACCTGCACCGTGATCTCGTCCTGGATCGGCTCGGCGGTCTCGAGCCGCAGCCCGCCCTCGCTGATCTCGTGCAGCTGGGCGGTGAAGGAGCGCTGGCCGCTGCGCACGGCCACGGGTCGTTGGAAGGCGGCGCGGGGGAAACGGCGTCGGTCGCGGGTCTCGGCGGTCTCGCTCATGCGGTTCTCCTTCCTTCTCTGGTACCAGAACCGCGGGGGTGGGGCGAATTTTTGGCGGGTGTTTCGCGCGAGACGAGTGCGCATGCCAGGGGTCTTGATCGATTGGGGTTGGGCGAGGGCGACGCCCCAGGCGCGAGTGGTTCCGAGGCAAGCCCCTGCGCAGCAGGGGCGCAGGCCAGGCGAGCGCCAGGGGCGTTGCCGGAGCCCAACTAGCTGCGCAGGTGGTGCTCCGTCACGAGGTGGCTCTCGAGGCTCCGGAGGTCGATGAAGCGGCGGATGTCCAGCGCCACCCGCGCCATGTTGGGCAGCGCCCGCACCGGGCTGGGGCTGGTGGCGCCCCCGAAGAACCGCAGCGGGTTGAGCAGATCGCCGCGGCTGCGGAAGTGCTCCTCGACGATGGCGTCCAGGGGCGGCGAGCCCTCCAGCACCGGGGTCTGGATCTCGTTGCGGACGTAGCTCCACATCGGATGAATCTTCAGCGACAGCGGGGTGTGGCTGCCGTGCCAGCGCTCGATGAAGGTCTGGCGATCGAGCCCGCGGCGGCGGGAGAACAGCGTCAGCAGGCCCACGCCGGGGGTCGGGCTGCGGTCGGGCCAGTCGCGCTCGTAGGCCAGGGGCACCGACTCCGCGACGCGATAGCCGCTGACCCGGCCCTCGCGGCTCAGGATCGGGGTCCAGTCGATGTTGTCCGCCTGCGGCTCCGTGGTCCACATCGTGACCAGCGCCACGGGCTGTCGTCGAAACGGGATCACCGAGATGGGGGGCACCTCGTCGGCGGTGAGCGTCAGCTTGATCGGCCCGTCAGCGCGCTCCAGCAGCGCCGGGACCAGCCGGTCCATGGCCCGCTGACGGAATTCGCGGCGTGACAGTCGGGCGGTGGGCCGGACCACGTACTGTGTCTTGATCATCGTATCACCTCTTGCATGAAGCCCAGCGGGCGGGGCAATACTATCCCTTTCGCCAGGGAGCGTAGAAGTGTCAATGGAAACTCATGGTCCCGACGCCCGGCTGCGGGTGCTGATCACGGGAGGAGCGGGCTTTCTGGGCCACGCGCTGGTGCGCGAGCTGCTGCGGGAGGACGACCCCGTGCTGCGGCCGACGCTGCTCCGGGTGCTCGACCTGCACCCCGAGCGGCTGGAGCTGCCGGAGCCGCACACCGGAACCACGCGCATCGAGCTCGTGACGGGCGACGTGCGCTCGTTCGCCGACGTTCGGCGCGCCTGCCAGGAGATCGACCTCGTACTGCACGCGGCGGCGCTGGTGGACTGGGGTCGGCAACCCGACGCGCTGCTCCAGCAGGTGAACGTCGGCGGCACCGAGAACGTGCTGCGCGCCTGCGTGGAGGCCGGGGTCCGCGCGCTGGTCCACACCAGCACGCTGGATGTGGTCTACCGCGGCGAGCCCATCGAGGACGGCGACGAGTCGCTGTCCTACCCCCCGCACTTCGTCAACACCTACTGCCGGACCAAGGCCGACGCCGAGCGGCTGGTGCTGGCCGCCAACGACAGCGAGGGGGAGCTGCGCACGACGGTGATCCGACCCTGCAGCATCTTCGGCGAGCGGGATCCGTACCACGTGCCGCCCCTGCTCGAGATGGCGCGGCGCGGGTTGCTGTTTCGCGTGGGCAACGGCAAGAGCCGGTCCCAGCACGTCTACGTCGGCAACGTGGCGCACGCCCACCTGCTGGCCGCCCGTTCCCTGCTCCAGCGCGGGCAGGCCGCCGGCGAGGCCTACTTCGTCACCGACTTTCCGGCCCAGAACTTCTTCGACTTCCTCGAGCCCATCGTCAACGCGGCGGGCTACCGCATGCTGCCGTGGTGGCTGAGCATCCCGCGGCCGGTGATGTACGGGCTGGGCTGCGTGCTCGAGGGTGCGGCGCACCTGCTCCGCCCCGTGGTGCGCTTCAACCCGACGGTGACGCGCTTCGCGGCGGACTTCGTCTGCCTCGACTTCACGTTCGTGTCCGACAAGGCCCGCCGGGAGCTGGGGTACGCGCCGGTGTACGACGAGGAGCAGGCCTTCGCGCGCACCATCGAGTACTTTCGTGCGCGGAACGGGGGAGCCCCGCTCGAGTGCGGAGCGGAGCGCGCAAAATGAGACCGTGCGCCGTCTACCAGTTGCGGATGAGATAGAAGGTCTCGGCCACCACGAGACAGGCCGTCAGACCCACCAGTCCAAGACTCACCAGCAGCATCGGATCCTCCTACATTGTGTTACCTTTGACTACATTAGCACGTGCGGCGCAGAGATCGCTAATTTTGGTATGCTTCTCATGACGATGGACGCACAGCTGGCGCCGGATCCCGGTGAAACTCTCGACCGACTGGCTGGAGACTGGTGGATCTTCCAGCTCCAGGCGGGGCATCGCTACGCCACGGATGATGTGCTCACCGCGTTCACCGGGGTCGAGGCGTGTCCCGCCGCCGCTCGTGTGCTGGATCTCGGCGCCGGGGTCGGGTCGGTGGGCCTGATGGCGCTGCTGTGCCTGCCGTCGTCGAGCCGCCTGACCTGTGTGGAGCGCCAGACGACCAGTCTGTCCCTGCTGCGCAAGACGCTGCGGGTCAATCAGCTCGAGTCGCGAGTGGAGCTGTGCCCGGGCGATCTGCGGGAGCCCGACGTTCTGGATGGGCAGTTCGATCTGATCCTGGCCAACCCGCCCTATCTCCCGCCGGGATCGGCCTGGCCCTCGCCCCAGCCACAGCGGGCCCAGGCCCGCTTCGAGCTGCACGGCGACATCTTCGACTACTGCCGGACCGCCGCGGCACACCTGGCCCCGGGTGGGCGCTTTTGCTTCTGTCACGCCGCGGCCGACCATCGCCCCCCGCGGGCTGTGGCCGCCGCCGGTCTGACGCTGCGTTGTCGGCGGGAGGTGGTCTTCCGTCGGGGTCGGCTACCGATGCTGGCGCTGTACACCTGTGGAGCCGAGTGTGAGCCTCCCAGCGGTGCGCAACAGAGCGAGCCGCTGGTGATCCGCGAGGCCGACGGGGAGCGCTCCGAGGCGCACCGTGCCATCCGGCGGAGAATGTGGATCGAGTGAGAGACTTCCGCGCGGAGCTGGCTCGGGACCGCTGCTGGGATCGAACGACCCAGCAGCTGTTCGAGGCCCACGGCGAGCCGCTGCAGGACTGCATCCTGCAGAACCGGGAGGAGCTCATCGGACTGTGCGAGCTGATCGAGGCCCAGCACGTCCGCAGCTACCTCGAGATCGGGATCTGGACCGGACGCCTGGTGTCGACGCTGCACCGTCTGTTCCACTTCGAGCGCGTCGCCGCCTGCGACCACGGCTGGGCCGCTCGCCTGGGCCTCCCGATCCGGGTGCCACCCGACGCAGACCTGTTCGAGGGGGACTCGACCAGCGAGGGGTTCATGCGCTTCCGCGCCGCGCTGGGGCACGTGGACCTGGTGTTGATCGACGCCAACCACGGCTATCGGGCGGTGGCCCGCGACTTTGCGCTGAACCAGACCTTTCCGCACCGGTTCCTGGCGCTGCACGACATCACCGGCGCCACCCGACACACCACGGGCGTGCGTCGGCTGTGGCGCGAGATCCAGGGCGGACATCGGCGTGAGATCGTCCGGCCACACGTCGAGCTGGGCCTGGATCACAGCGTGATGGGGATCGGGATCTGGTCGGCCCACCGATTCTGAGTCACGCATCGCCGACAACCGGAGGGGGGGGATACGCGTGCCGACAACAGTGGGCAGTCCGTTGTCGCCGGAACAAAACGACAACTTCTCCTCGACGGACAGCCCGTCGCAGTTGGCCCGAAACCTGCGTCAGGTGCCGACCAGCGCGCACTGGCGCGCCAAGCCTCTCGAAATCACAGGAGATGAATTAATGCACCCCCTGCCCACCACCCCATGCTTCGTCGCGCTTGGACTGGCCATCACACTGGCCAGCGCCTGCGGCCCGATGGACGAGTATGCCGACGCGCCCGGCTGCGTCGGAAAGTGCGATGGCCTCGCCAGCAGCTTCAAGGATCTGTTCTCCGACATGCGCAAGGTGGACCTGGGCGATCTGGTCAACGTGGGCGCCAACCTCGCCACCGACCAGATCAACGACAACCTGTCGGGCATCCCCTACCTCGACATCGAGCTCAGCCCCACCGAGCTGTACGCCACCACGGACCAGGCGAGCCAGGACCTGACGTTGCACGACCTCGAGCAGCTGTCCAGCGGACTCACCGCGCGCTACGGCCAGACGTCGTTCGTGGCCCGCATCACCGCGCTCAGGGTGGACTACCTGCGGCAGCATCCCAAGGAGGTGTTCGCCGAGGCCCAGTTCCAGATCGAGGGCAAGCTGGCCCCGAACTTCGGGTTCAACGCCGCCGGCCTGCCCGGGACGGTGGGGTTCCTCGGGGCCAAGAGCATTCGCACCACGGTCATCACGCCCTACTCCGGCGAGCTGTCCGCCGTGCTCCAGGGTCCGGTGGCCGCGATCAAGTCGATGCGGGGCTTCGTGCTGCCGCGGGACGTGAAGGACATCGAGGACATGGTCCCGGGCGAGACGGTGGCCTACGCCTCCGACGGCGTGGTGGGGCTCAACGTCGGGCTGGGTCTGCCGATCTACATCACCACCATCGAGAGCGTGGCCACGCTGCACGCCGTGATCAGCGCCGCGGCGCGCGCCACCCTGTCGGGCAAGCTGGACATCCAGATCATCCGCGACGAGGGTGACACCGTGCTGGTGGACGTGGGCCTCACGGGCCAGACCAACCGCTTCATGCAGCTCGCGGCGAAGACCGCCTGGGGCATCGAGGGGCTGGCGCAGTACACGCTGCAGGTGGGGCCGCTGAAGCTGGACGTGACGCAGATGGCCGAGAAGGCGCTGGAGGATCTGCTGAACCGCAAGCTGCAGCTGGCCAGCGCGGGCTACATCAACGAGAAGGAGACTGTGCGCCACACCGTGGCCCGCTTCGCCTTCGACCTGTCGCAGAAGGACCAGGCGCTGGAGCAGGCGCTGGTGCAGGCCACCCGCGGCGACATCCGCCTGGCGCAGGCCCTGGCCAACCGGACGCAGACGGGGGTGACCCAGCTGCTGGACCTGACCCGTGACGCGCGCAGCCTGTCGTCGTATCTCGGGCTCAACTTCCTCAGCATGCAGTTCTACCGCAAGAACAAGGAGCTCACGGGCAAGGTCGTGGTGACCACGGGCAAGGACAGCCAGCAGATCCTGTTCGACGAGCTGGACCAGGAGGGCGGGCTGTTCTTCACCAGTCGGGGCTACATGCGCCGCAGCCTGGTGTCCCTGATGAGCAAGGCGGGGCGGCTGGTGGACGCCGACTACAACCTGCGCGTGCAGCTGCGCGAGACCGACCGCTACACCGAGCGCGACCAGATCCAGGACCACGTCGACCCGCTGCTGGGCCTGTTCCTCGGGGCCAAGCCGCTGAAGGAGGAGCTGTTTCCCATCACCGACGCCATGGAGCGCTACGTCGACAAGAGGTGCCCTACCCCGTCGAGCAGCAACAACAACGACACGGACGCGGCGCGGCAGGAGGAGGAGGCGTACCGCCTGTGCCTGCAGACCCTGTCCAGCGACGCCACGATCCAGGGCTACCGGACGCAGGCCAAGCAGGTCTACGCCAGCATCGTGAGCCAGGGGATCCAGGGCGGCCTCAGCAGCACGTTCGACTCCGCCAACACCTTTGTCGACAAGCTGTTCGACCTCAAGCTGACGGTGCAGAGCAGCTACCAGTACCCGGCGCTGTGGACCGGGCCCAGGGCGCGGATGATGGTGGACTACCGCGTGACGGACAAGGGCCTGAACGCGTTGCTGGTGCCCGGCACCGGGCCGGACAGCTTCGCCAGCACGCTGACCGACGTGCTGTACATGCTGCACCTGAAGCGCGGCTACTCCAGCAGCAAGCAGCAGTCCCACATCACGGACAAGCTGGACGACCTGAAGAGCGAGATCGCCCAGGCGCGGGACGTGGTGGCGACCAAGGCCGACCGCTTCCGCCGGCTGGTGAACCTGGGTCAGGTCAACTACCAGAGCCAGGACCTGGGCCAGACCACGCTGGGTTCCCAGGCCCACCTGCTGGTGGTGGAGGGCGGCGGCAGCACGCTGTCGCTGGCCACGGTCGCCGAGCGCAAGTGCGACACCGTGCGGGAGATGTTCGACAAGCTGGTGGACAAGGCCGACTTCGGCGTCCCGGCGCACCAGGCCGTGGGCTACGCCCTCCTCGGCAGCGTGCACCCGTCGGAGATGGAGCTGCTGGTGGACTTCGACTTCGAGAAGGACAAGTACGCCGACTACCCCGACATGCGCGTCTACGGCCGCGGCGACCAGGCCAAGTTGATCGACGCCGGCCAGTTCGACCTGAACGACCTGGTCGGCAACTGACCCGGGGTCTGACCTGGGGTCGCACCCAACTGACCTGGGGTCGCACCCAACTGACCTGGGGTCGCACCCAACTTTCCCACGTTTCCGAGACTGACCTGGGGTCGCACCAGACTGACCTGGGGTCGCACCCAACTTTCCCACGTTTCCGAGACTGACCTGGGGTCGCACCCAACTTTCCCACGTTTCCGAGACTGACCTGGGGTCGCACCCAACTGACCTGGGGTCGCAGACCTGGGGTCGCACCCAACTGACCTGGGGTCGCAGACCTGGGGTCGCACCCAACTTTCCCACGTTTTCGTTTCCCGAGACGGACCCGCTTCCCGTGGCCTCGCTCCCGCCCGCTCACCGGTGTACAATCAGCACAGATGGCTGACGAGAAACACCGACCCTCCTCGACCGGCGACACGGACCCGACAAAGCCCCAGAGCCTCGCGAAGCCGCACGATATCGTTCTGGTTCATGGTCGCACGCAGGACGGCGAGGGGCTGCGCGCCCTGCGGTCCCGATCCGAGCGGCTGGAGCTGGCCGAGATCCGACCGGCCCGCGACGGTCAGCCGCTGCAGGGCTCGGCCGAGCTGGTGCAACTGCGCCCGCGCAAGGAGAGCCCGCTGCTGTACGACGTCGACGTGCAGTATGCCCCGGACGGCGCGGAGGAGGGCGCGTCACGTGGCGGCCCGGCCCAGGTGGCGACGCAGACGTACCGCGACAACTGGGACAGCGTGTTCGGCAAGAAGCCCCGCCGCAAGCAGATGCTCAACTGAGGCATGGCGGTCCGGAGCAAGACCAGCGCGGGTCTATTGATGTACCGTCGTCGGGGAGCGCTGGAGGTGTTTCTGGCGCACCCCGGTGGGCCGTTCTTCGCGCGCAAGGACGCCGGGGCCTGGACTATCCCCAAGGGCGAGCTCGAGCCCGGTGAGAACATGGTCGTCGCCGCCCGCCGCGAGTTCCGCGAGGAGATCGGCCTCGAGCCACCGGCGGTGCTGCTCCCACTGGGCTTCATCCGACAGAAGGGGGGCAAGGTGGTGCACGCCTGGGCCTTCGAGGGCGATCACCCGGACGGCCCGGTGCAGAGCAACACCTTCACCATGCAGTGGCCCCCCGGCTCGGGTCGGATGCAGATGTTCCCCGAGGTGGACCGCGCCCAGTTCTTCGACCTGCCCACGGCGCGGCTCAAGATCAACGCGGCTCAGGCTGATCTCGTCGACCGGTTGGTCCAATTGGTCGGGTTGGTCTAATCTAATGGGGTGTAGATACCAGGGGCACCCGGAAACCGCCTGAAATGTCAGGCAGAAAGGGACTGAGGGATTGAACAATAGGCGTCTCCTCAGCGATCTTTGTGGCAGTCAACATCGCCACGGATCGACAAAGGAGACGCCCGATGAGCATAGTCGACCGCCTTTTCAAGGTCACGAAAGAAACGGCAGAGCAGATCGCCGATGAGATCAAGCAGGACCAAGGGCAGCGGCGGGATGCGTTCAAGGAGCAACTG
>Ga0210044_10003499_pt1 | contig 22394 bp, 13 predicted proteins | sample CryGey13umfilter_2_FD_183959 | JGI IMG/M metagenome (GOLD analysis project Ga0210044, IMG submission 183959) | Groundwater microbial communities from aquifer in Utah, USA - Crystal Geyser 4/9/14 3 um filter (SPAdes) (version 2) | ecosystem: Environmental > Aquatic > Deep subsurface >... | reverse complement strand
CTCAAGGGGCGCGTGCTGTCACCGCCGATCCTCAAGAGCGGCAAGCTGTATGTCACGACCCTCAGGCGTAAGGCAGGGTGGACCGGTACCGGCGTGACGGTGCTGGATGCGGGCAAGGGCAAGATCCTGTGGCAGACCAAGCTGCGCTCGACGCTGGTGAGCAAGTTCCTGTACCAGGGGAACCTGGTCACGGTGGGGGGCGACGGTCAGCTCATCGCGTTCGACGCCCAGGGCAAGAAGTCGTTCTCCATCGATCTCGGATTCGTCGACGATCCGACCTCGCTGCACGCCATCGCGGTGGGTGACAGGGGTTTCGTCTTCTCCCACCACCAGGATGGCAACGGATACATCCGACTGGTGGATCTCGCGGGCCGGCGCACCATCGCCGTGGCCAACTCGCTGGACCAGGACGTGCGTTCTCTGCTGCCGGGGACCAAGATGCTGCTGCTGGACGGGGCCGACGGCAACGTCTACGGCTACCGTCTCGACCGCAGCCAGCGGCCGCTGCGGCGCGAGGTGCCGCCCATGGAGTTCGCCAACGAGCTGCTGAACCGCGTGCGGGGGGCGACCCGGCCGGTGCGCGGTCTGGCGCCCAAGCTGGCCGGCCTGGGGGCCAAGGCGTTGCCCGCCATCGAGCCGGCGCTGGTGTGGGACAACCCCTACGTCGTCGAGGTGGCGGCCATGGCGGTGGGGTTGATCGAGAACCGGCGATCGATCCCGGCGCTGATCAACGCCGTCAAGCAACTGGAGGGGACCGCGCTGGCGAAGGGCGTCAAGGCCGACCCGTTGCTGGCGGTGATGGATGCGCTGGCTCAGCTGAAGGATGGACGCGCGGTGCCCGTGCTGCAGCGGATCCTCAGGAGCGAGGAGCAGAGCCACTTCCGCCGACGGGCGGCGTATGTGGCGCTGGGCGCCATCAGCACGCCGGTGGCGCTGGCGCCGATCTGGAGCTACCGTGGCGCGCGACAGGTCACCACCACCAGCTGGGATCCCCAGGTCTTCACCGGATCGTATGCCTACCGCGTCGAGGAGGACGTCAACGTCGCGGTGGACGCGGTTCCCGAGGCGATCCGGCGCGACACCACCCGGACGGTGCAGCTCAAGTCGGGTGAGGTGTTCTCGGCCACGCTGTCGCCCTATCTCGGCGGATACAACGATATCTGGATCGGCCCCAGCGATCTGAGCGGCACCCTCACCACGGCGCTGTTCACCGGTCTGACCCAGCCGGAGGTGGCCCCCAACCGCCGGATCCGCATCAGCCAGCTGGCCGTGGACGCGAAGCGCCAGGCGACGATCCAGATCGAGCTCAGGCGCGGCGGCAAGTGGGTCGCGGCTCGACCGGTGAAGCTGTCGGTCAAGGAGTTGATGATCGACACCGACCGCGACAAGCTGAGCGACGTCGTGGAGCGGCGGCTGCATCTGTGTGTCACCGCCACCGATTGCGACGGGGATGGGCTGAAGGACGCCGAGGATCTGAACCCCCTGGCCTCGAGCAAGATCCAGCCCACCGCGGAGCAGGTCCTGTTCCGCGAGGCGTTCTTCACCTACTTCTCGTTTCTCAAGCGGCGAGGTGTCGTCGTGGTGGACCCGGGCAGCGGCCCCTCTTTCGAGGTCTACGGCCGGCAAGACCCGATCCTGAGCCTGCGGCGCAAGACCATCGAGCAGTTCCGCAAGGAGGTGGGGCTGGAGGCCGTGGACTACGTCTCCTTTGGCGGGCCGTACCCCGAGGGCGGCGGTTCAGGCGACGCGCTGCCGCAGGTGGCGTGGAACACGAAGAAGACAGCAGCCATCGTGGGGATGGATATCTTCCGATCGGCGGAGAACGCGGTGGCATACAACGTGACCCTGAAGAAGATCGGCAAGAACTGGGTCGTGACCCGGCTGTACCGGGTCTGGACAACCAACGAGTAGGGAGCGGATCATGAAGACCGCCACCACGATTGTGAGCCTGGTCGGGCTGATCCTCGTCAGTCCCACGGCGCGAGGAGCCGAGAGCTACGAGGCGACGTACCAGTCCAGCGTGCCGATCCACAACATCAAGCGCATCCTGCGTCCGTTCGTCGCCACCTGCGACCGGGAGAAGACCAACTTCCGCCGCCTGTTCTGCACCGCGCTCAACGAGCGGCTCAAGGCGCAGCATCAGGCCAAGGTGTACCGCACCGAGCACAGGGTCACCGAGGTGGGTCCGCTGGTGGCGCAGTTTCGCGCCAGGCCCAGGCCGACGCTGGACCTGGAGCTGCGCGGCTGCCTGATGTGCAAGGAGCCGCTGCTGCCGCGGGCCGGTGGTGACATCAGCAAGGCGCGGTTCTTCCTGTTCAAGGTCCCGAAGGAGATCAAGATCCGTCGCGGCAAGAACCCCTACGACCTGGGCGAGATCGACGTGGCGACCTACACCGTGGAGCTGCCAGCGGGCACCACGGAGAAGAGCTACAAGGAAGAGATCCTGCCCAACCTGAAGCTGGAGCTGCTGTTCCGGCCGGTGGCTGGTGTGACGATGGTGGGGGCCAAACGCTACAAGTACGGTGTGATCAACTTCGAGCTGGTGGGGTACGAGGTGGTGCACAAGTGCACGGGCAAGGTCTACGGCGTCAGCCCGGCGCGGGCCAAGCCCTACGTGGTGGACAAGAACGACCTGAGCTGCCCGCAGAACCAGCCCAGGAAGGCGGTGGCCGTGGTGCGGCTGCCCTCGACCCTGCCCCAGCGCAAGGTCAAGGCGATGATGGAGCTGGTGAGCCGGGACCTGCAGGCGTGCTACGAGCAGTTCGGCGTCGGCGGCCGTATCCCCACCGATGTGGTGGTCTCCTCCGATGGCACGGTGCGCCAGGTGCGGGTGGTGGGCAAGCTGTCGGGTTCACCTACCGGCCAGTGCGTGGAGCGGCTGGTGAAGAACATCGAGTTCCCCAAGTTCTCCGGGGAGGATGCCCGGATCCAGTGGCCGTTCGTGCTCAAGGACTGAGCCAACCAGCCCCATCGCCGTCAGCCCACCGCCGTCAGCTACGTGATTTGAGCTGCTCCAGGGTGGTGTGCAGCCTGGCCCCGACCGCCGTCCAGTCATAGCGCTCCACCGCCACGCGGCGCAGGTCGGCCGCATGTCGGCGTCCGATGTTCAGCGCGCCCACCGCGTCCTGGACCATGTCCGCGACCATGTGCTCGGGTTCCTTGCGCAGCTTCATCAGCTCCACCACGTCGGGGGGCACCACCTCCGAAACCGAGTCGATGCTGGCGGCCATGCCGGCGAAGTAGATCCCCATGGGGAACACGCCCGAGGCCATGGCCTCCAGGAACACCAGCGGGCCGGCCTCGGCCACGATGGAGGGGAAGATCGCCACGTCGCAGCAGGGGAAGAGGAAGCGCAGCTCCCGGTGTGTGAGGTAGCCGGTGAAGATCACGCGCTCGCTGATGTGGACCCGGCGCGCCGTCTCGAAGTAGGCATCCAGCTCACCTCGTTGCTCCAGCCCGTCGAGGAAGCGCTGGACGTGCTGCAGGGGCTCCGGCTGCTGGGCGCCCTCGAGGTAGCGGCCCCAGGCCAGGATGTTGTGCAGCAGCTCGCGGCTCCCGGTATCCAGCGCCCAGAGCATCGCCTCCAGCGGTTCACGCAGCGGGCCGTGGCCCACCACCACCAGCCGCGTGTTGGGCCGCTGCTGCAGGATCGAGGGCAGGGCGGCCAGGACCCCGTGGATCCCCTTGCTCGCGATGAGCCGGCCCACGAACAGCAGGGTCTGCCCCCGCTCCCAGTCGACCTGGGCCAGCTTTGCCTCGCAGTCGGTGTCGGTGTGCTTCGCCGTGTAGTCCGAGGCCTGGGTCAGCACCTTGCGCAGGGTGTCGCGCGTCATGCCGTCGCTCAGCCGGTGACGCATGGCACGCGTCTGCTCCGGGCTCTTGCCACGCTCCACCCCCTCCAGCGCTTCTGACAGATTTCGGACATTCTGCGGCCGCTGTGCGGGTTCGATGGGCTCGAACAGGCTGGTGTCCACGCCGAGGTTGAGATCGGTGAGCTTGTCCTGGAGCCCCGGTACCCGATGAAAGACGTCAGTGACCCGACCTCGGATCTCGGGGCCGATGACGAAGATCCGTCCGGCCTTCTCGAACGCCTGCGCCGCCAGAGCATGGAACCGCGGGTCCTTCTTCACCGCGTACTCGATGGCGCTGCCGTGGGGCATGATCGTGAAGGGGATGCCGTGCTGCTGAGCCACGCGCTGGGCCACGACCGACATCAGCACGGCGTGGTTCACGTGCATCGCCGTGATGCCCTCCTGCTCCACCAGCAGCTGCAGCAGCTTCACGTTGCGCTGGATGTAGTCCTCGATCGTGGCGTCGTCGAGCTCCACCATCGGGACCACCTTGTCGAACTCCTCGTACTTGTCCCAGACGTAGACCGGCAGCACCTCACCCAGCTTTGGCTTGTGCATCACGCACAGGCCGGGGTAGGGGACCTCGCGCTGGAACAGCGTGGTCGGGTTGAGCTGCTCGTCGTAGCGTGTGGCCCGGGCGATGTAGTCGAACTTCTCCGGGTGCGGCTCCTGACACATCAGGTGTACGGTCTGGCCCGCGCGGCACAGCGTACGAATGATGGACTGGGTCCACAGGTTGCTTCCCGACCCGTCGAGGAGGTAGCCGTGAAGGATACAGATCATGTGCCATCCTTGTCGTCTGTTGTGTGCTCCGCCCGCCCACTCCACCGGACTGCATTTGTGGTGCAGCATAACCATTTGCGGCGACGAAATCAGCGGCTATAGTAGCACCTCCCATGAGCAAGATCGTCGACATCGCACAGCCCAATCTCATGCGACACATGTTCCCCACCTACCGCGTGCCTCGCATCAGCCTCGCGGAGGGTTCGCTGCCGGTGGAGGTCCCGCGCCAGGCGTGGTGCATCGACAGCACGCTGGGGCAGGGTGTGCTCGCGCTTGATCAACCCGACTTGCACCAGGCGACGCAGCTGCTCACGCTGCTGGACCGACTGGACAGCCAGAGCGGCCTGCTGCGGCGCGTGGAGATCCGGATCGAGGGTGAGGTGGGACGCGATCTGCTGCAGCTGGCGCTGCAGCGTCGGGGTCGACAGAGCCGGATCGAGCCCACCGCGGTGGTGGCGCCGTCCACGGACGCGATCCGGTCGCTGGACGGTCTGGGGCTCAGAGAGGTGGGGTTCGACGTGCCCGCGTCGGACTACCAGACGCACATGGGGGATGCCGGGTCGCGCACCGAGCAGGTACGACGGTTGCTGGGGCTGATGGACATCTGCGTCGAGCGGCAGATCCAGCCGCGGCTGGACCTGGTGGACACCACCCGCGCCGATCTGGATGGGTACCTGTTCCCGCTGGTGGAGACCTGCCTCGAGCATCTGGCGCGGCATGGATCGAGCCAGCTGCGCCTGCGCCTGTGCGACACGCTGGGCCTCGGCCTGCCCTGGCCCGAGGCGCCGGTGCCGCGTTCCGTTCCGCGGTTGTTGCATACCGTGCGCCACGCCCTCGGTCTGCAGCCGGCGCAGCTGGAGTTCCTCGGCGCGAACGACCTGGGGCTGGCCCTGGCCAACAGCTTCGCCGCGATCCTCTGTGGCTGCGGGGCGGTGGTATGCTCCGTGGGCGGGATCGGCGAGCGGGGCGGGATCGCCCCGCTGGAGCTGATGATGATCCACCTGGGAGGGCTGGTCGGGGCCGACTGCGACTTGACGGCCGTGCCGTTACTGCTCTCCACGCTCGAGCCGCTGGGGCTCGGCCTGGGCAATCAATACCCGCTGTGGGGCGAGGAGGCGCTCACGACGTCGCACCTGCCCACCACGCGACCGCTGGATCAGGCGGGGGAGCTGCTGGTCCCATTCGACACCGGCCGTCTGGCGGGTCGGGCCCCCCGGGTCGTGGTGCGTCCCCAGTCGGGCCCGGCAGGCATCGCGCACCTGATTCGCCACCAGCTGCGGATCGCCGAGGTCCAGGCAGAGGACGAGGCGGTGCGGGCGATCCACAAGTGGGTGGCCCGGCGAGGCATCAAGGAGATCGCCTGGGAGTCCATCGAGGCCCAGGTTCGCGAGCGGATGCCTGGCCTGTTCGACGTCACCGAGTAGGATCCCAGATTTTCCCTTGAACAAGCGAATGGCGCCTGGTATATAGCACTCGGCCTGTCTTAAATTGTTGTGATTTTAGGGTTTTTAGATCTTGACACCCAGGGCCGCCCGGCGTGGACGACCCATGTTGACGCAAGGTTCCACAGTCAAAGGAGATCAACAATGCGCAAGAAGATCGCACTGATCGGTGGCGGCCAGATCGGCCAGATCCTCGCCATGCTGGCGGCCCAGCGAGAGCTCGGCGACATCGTCATTTTCGACATCCCGCAGCTCGAGGGCCCGGTCAAGGGCAAGGCGCTGGACCTGATGGAGATGGCGCCCCACGGGAACTATGACGCCAACATCAGCGGCACCAGCGACTACAAGGACATCGCCGGCGCGGACGTTGTGATCGTCACCGCCGGTCTTCCCCGCAAGCCGGGCATGACCCGTGAGGACCTGCTCAAGACCAACATCGAGATCATCACCAAGGTGGCTCAGGGTGTGAAGGCCAACGCCCCCAAGGCGTTCTCGATCATCATCACCAACCCGCTGGACACCATGGTCTACGTGTACCAGAAGGTCACCGGCTTCCCCAAGAACCAGGTGTGCGGCATGGCCGGCGCCCTGGACGCGGGCCGCTGGCGCGCCTTCATCGCCATGGAGCTCGGCGTGTCCGTCGAGGACGTGGCCGGAACCGTGCTCGGCGGCCATGGGCCGACGATGGTCCCGCTGCCCCGCCTGACCACCGTCGGCGGTGTGCCCCTGACCGAGATCATGAATCAGGAGACCATCGATCGCGTGGTGACCCGCACCCGCGAGGCGGGGACCGAGATCGTCAAGCTGCTGGGCAACGGCTCGGCCTTCTTCAGCCCGGCCTGGAGCGCGATCTCCATGGCGGAGTCGTACCTCAAGGACAAGAAGCGCGTGATCCCCTGCGCCGCGCTGTGCGAGGGCGAGTACGACGTCAAGGGTCTGTTCATCGGCGTGCCGGCTCGTATCGGCGCGGGCGGTGTGGAGAAGATCTACCAGATCAAGCTGGCCGACGACGAGAAGGCGCTGCTGGCCAAGACCGTCGAGGCGGTGAAGAAGTCCGTCGCCGAGGCCGGAGTCTAGCCTCGGTGGTGATGGGATCATGTTCTCCCCGGCGACGGGCCGGGGAGAGCCGTCTTTTGTATTGGTCAGTCTTTCATCATAGGGAGCACCCCGTGAAGATCCACGAATACCAGGCAAAGGGTTTGCTCAAGAGGTACGGCGTGGCCGTTCCCAAGGGCCAGCCGTGCTTCAAACCGGAAGAGGTCAAGCAGGCCGCCGAGGAGCTGATCAAGGAGACCGGCATCCCCGTGGTGGTGGTCAAGGCCCAGATCCACGCCGGCGGCCGGGGCAAGGGTCGGTTCAAGGAGGAGCCCGAGCTGGGCGGAGTCAACGTGGTCCGCGGCGCCGAGGAGGCGTCGAAGGTCGCGCGGCGCATGCTGGGCAAGACGCTGGTCACGCACCAGACAGGACCCGAGGGCAAGCAGGTCAACCGGCTGCTGGTGGAGCAGGGGATCGACATCGACCGGGAGATGTATGTCGGCGGCGTGATCGATCGCACGGCGCAGCGCATCACGATGATGGCCTGCGCCGAGGGTGGCGTGGAGATCGAGACCGTGGCCGCCCGCTCACCGGAGAAGATCCTGAGGCAGACCATCGACCCGGCGGTGGGGATGCAGCCGTTTCAGGCGCGCAACCTGGCCTACGGTCTGGGGCTGCAAGGCGACGCCAACAAGAACGCCGTGAAGTTCCTGCTCGCGCTGGCCGAGACGTTCCAGCGCGAGGACGCCTCGATGGCCGAGATCAACCCGCTGGTGATCACCAAGAGCGGCCAGGTCATGGCGCTGGACGCCAAGATCGGTCTGGACGACGGCGCGGAGCATCGCCACCCCGACTGGAAGGAGCTGCAGGACCGGAGCGAGGAGGAGCCCACCGAGCTCGAGGCCAAGAGCTTCGACCTGTCCTACGTCAAGCTGGACGGCAACATCGGCTGCATGGTCAACGGCGCCGGCCTGGCGATGTCCACCATGGACATCATCAAGGAGTTCGGCGGTGAGCCGGCCAACTTCCTCGACGTGGGTGGGGCGGCGGACAAGGAGCGCGTCACCGCGGCGTTCAAGATCATCATGCGCGACCCCCACGTGAAGGGGATCTTCGTCAACATCTTCGGCGGCATCGTACAGTGCGACATCGTGGCCCAGGGGGTGGTGGACGCGGCCAAGGAGATGGCGCTCGCGGTGCCGCTGGTGGTGCGCCTCGAGGGCACCAACGTCGAGATGGGCCGCAAGATCCTCAAGGACTCGGGCCTCAACCTCACGCCGGCTGACAACATGGCCGACGGGGCCAAGAAGATCGTGGAGCTGGCAAAATGAGCATTCTGTGCGACAAGAACACGAAGGTGATCGTTCAGGGCACCGGTCGCGCCGGGGCATTCCACGCCAAGCAGTGCCTGGACTACGGCACCCAGATCGTGGCCGGCGTGGCGCCGGGCAAGGCGGGCAAGGACTTCATCGGCAAGCCGACGTTCGACACGGTGGCCCAGGCGGTGGAGGCCACGGGCGCCAACTGCTCCGTGATCTTCGTGCCGGCGCCCTTCGCGGCGGACGCCATCATGGAGGCCGCGGCCTCGGACATCGCGCTCATCGTCTGCATCTCCGAGGGGATCCCGACCCAGGACATGGTGCAGGCCAAGCGCTATCTGCAGGGCCGACGTTCACGGCTGGTGGGTCCAAACTGCCCCGGGGTGATCACCCCCGGCGCGGCGAAGATCGGCATCATGCCGGGCTACATTCACAAGCCGGGCAACATCGGCGTCATCTCCCGCTCCGGCACGCTGACCTACGAGGCGGTGGACCAGCTGACGCGCCTGGGCATCGGCCAGAGCACGTGCGTCGGCATCGGCGGTGACCAGGTGCCGGGCTCGGTGTTCGTCGACATCCTCGAGCTGTTCGCCGCGGACCCCGACACCCGGGGCGTGGTGATGATCGGCGAGATCGGCGGCAACGCCGAGGAGGACGCCGCGCGCTTCATCAAGGAGAACATGAAGGGCAAGCCGGTGGCGGCGTTCATCGCCGGCAAGACGGCCCCTCCGGGCAAGCGCATGGGTCACGCCGGCGCGATCATCGCCGGCGGCAAGGGCACGGCCAGGGACAAGATCGAGGCGCTGGAGGCGGCGGGCATCAAGGTCGCCCCCAACCCGTCCGAGATCGGCAGGACCTTCGCCAGCCTGATCTAGCTTCGCTCCCGCCTCCTCCCTTTCCACCGCGTGCGCCAACCCGTCCGAGATCGGCAAGACCTTCGCCAGCCCGATCCAGGGTGACGTGGCTCCTGTGATCCCAAAGCGGGCCTGTCCCGATCGGCCACGATGCGGCAGTGATTACTACCGTAACTCCCTCGTTCCTCGTCGATCGGCCACGATGCGGCAGTGATTGCTACCGTAACTCCCTCGTTCCTCGTCGATCGGCCACGATGCGGCAGTGATTGCTACCGTAACGCCCTCGTTCCTCGTCGATCGGCCACGATGCGGCAGTGATTGCTACCGTAACGCCCTCGTTCCTCGTCGATCGGCCACGATGCGGCAGTGATTACTACCGCAACGCCCTCGTTCCTCGTCGATCGGTCACCTTGGCCTGTCGGTCCGCCTGGAGCCCACCACTCCTCGACGCTCAAGGCATCCGGACCCAGAACACGATGTTGCGCGTGATCGACTCGCCGTCCTGGGCGGTGAAGGGGTCCAGGTCCAGGTGCACCGGATCGCCCTTGTCCGGCAGGACGTTGGTGGCCGAGACCGAGTTGTTGTCGTCGATGAACAGGTTCAAATACATCTTCGGACGGATCGGGATCGCGCCGGAGGCGAAGAAGGTGCCCTTCTTGGCGCCCGGGATGACGTTGATGTAGAGCGGCGGGCCGGGGTTGGGGTCGGTGGCCGGCTTGGTCCAGACGCCCCAGACCAGCGGCCCCACGCAGTCCTTGGTGGTGTCGCTGGCCTTGCACACCATCTTGGCGTCGAAGTCGATCGTCCCCTTGATCTGGAACGAGGGCTCCGCGAAGGCGTCGATCGGCGGCGCGTCCAGCTTGATCGGCGCGTCCGGGCCCACGGTGCCGTCGTGATTGATCAACGTATCCGACGTGGGCTGGCCATCGTCGCTGCAGGCCGCGACGAACAACGAGACGATACCCAGCGCCAGCGCCGGCGCTCCTGCCCTGCTCCTCGCGTTCACCATCGAGCTCATGTCCACCTCCCCGCGTTGGTTGAAGTTGAAGGCAGCAGTATACCAACGGTCCCCGGCTTCCGGTGCTTCGAAGGTGCCACAAAGTGGCGGGGACGACTACATCTTCTTCCAGGCCACGAGGGCATCCACCGGCGCTGGGCCACAATTCGTTGAAAAGGCACGACAAGATGGTGCAGGGAGCCATCAAGCCGGAGCCAGCGTTGCAGCGGGCCCGGTCCTTCGCCACCGCGACCAATGGCGCCGTGGCCAAGGAGGCGATGAACATCGTCAAGGGCACCCCGTTCGCCGCCGAGGTGAGCGGCCTGCTCGAGGACGTGGCCCAACGCTCGCGCCTCGAGGGCGCCGGCCCACAAGCCATCCGTGGCGACAAGACGTCATTGTCCGTCAACCAGGGCGATCAGCGGATCCATTTCGCCAACGACCCGGACTTCAAGTGGGTCACGAGCGAGGCGGGGCCCACCAAGCTCCTCGGCACGTACGACCTTGGCGAGAAGGCGCGGCGGCGGGAGGTCGAGGTCGGCTCCGTGAACGCGATGTTCAACACGTTCAAGCCGCACCTGAAGACCTTCACCAAGGAGCCCGACGGACGCTTCGTACGCCGTAGCTACTGGAAGCTCCCCGACGGTTCCCTGCTGGTGAACTCCTACAAGACGCAGTCGACCTCCTCGATCGGGCGACTGTTCAGCAAGTCCTGGAAGCTCGGCAAGAACGCCTCGGGCGAGGTGCTCAAGCAGCACTGGCAGACCCACCTGGTCCGCGACGGCAGGTCCATCCGCATCCCCGGCGCGCTGGGCCGCAGCATCCTGCGCCGCGCCGATCAGCGGGCCCGACGATAGGGCGACTCCAGCAACCAGCGTGGGTCAGCGTTTCTCTCGTCGGGCTGTTCTCCCTCCGTTCGGGGGGATGGTCTTTGCGCAGGTGTGCTAAACTGCCGGCTCCATCCAGCTCGATGTTGCCGTGATCCACCTCGCAGCGGGGGAGGGCGTGTCCAGGTACCAGCAGGTCGTACGGTGGCGGTGGTCGCCGCGCTCGCTCGAGCACACGGCGGACGGGCCAGGCCGGGAGGTGGCGCGCCGTGCGCGCTGACGGTCGCCTGTTCTGGATGCGCGCGGTGTGGCTGCTCGACAGGCTGCGCGGCGGCCGTCCCACCACCGCCGCCGATCTCGCCGAGCATTTCGAGCTCTCCCGGCCGACGGCCCGGCGCATCCTGAGATCGCTGCGTGACGACTTCGCCACTCCGCTGGCGTGGGACCGTGCGGCCGGCACCTGGACGCTGTCCGACCCGCACTGGGAGCTGCCGCGCCTGCCGCTAACCCCGGGTGAGGTCACCGCGCTCGCCTTCGCTCGTGGGCTCGTCTCCCACGTCACCGCGCCGCGCATCGCCGAGGACATGGCCGGCTTCTGGAACAAGCTCTCCATGGAGCTGGCCGACCAGGCCCCGGCCGGTGCCGCCTTCGCCGAGGCGGTGACCGCCCTCGCGCCGCGCTGGACCGCGCCCGATCCCGCCGTGATGGAGCTGGTCCTGCGCGGCGTCGCGCTCGCGCGCCGGCTGGAGATCCGGTACCTGAGCCCGTGGTCCGGCGTGCTCTCCGACCGCGTTGTCGAGCCGCGCCACCTGATCCTCTACGAGGGCAGCTTCTACCTCGCCGCCCACTGCCTGCTGCGCGGCGGGGAGCTGCGGCTGTTTCACCTCTGCGGCGTGAAGCGGGCCGAGCTCACGGAGCGGCGGGTGGACGCGCGGTCCTTTGTGCTCGACGACGTCGTCGACTCGTACGGGCTGATGCTCGGGGGCGAGCCGGTGGACGTGTGCGTGCGGATCGCACCGCCGGCGGCGCACCGCGCGGTCTACGAGACCTGGCACCGGGACCAGCGGGATGACGTCGCGGAGGACGGGACGCTGACCCGGACGTTCCCGGCGCGGGGGCTCGAGGAGGTCGTGCGGCTCGTGCTCTCGTTCGGGGCGGCGGCGCGAGCGCTGGGTCCGCCGGCGCTCGTGCAGCGGGTGCGGGCGGAGGTGCTGGCGATGGCCGGGATGATCGGGGGGGAGCACTGAATGGGTGTGCAGTATGGATTTCTTCGGGTTTCTTTGGGGAGTGATCGCGTCGTGATCAGGGGGGGCTGCTACAGGTTGGTTGGTGGAGGATACGGTCGGCACGAACGTCGGTCGCGACGAAGGATCATCCTGGTCTCGGCGATGATGGGTCTCGGCGATGATGGGAAAATCCCCTCCCATGTCTCGGTAACGGGGCCGCAGCAATAATGCTGCGGAATAACAGGAAAGCAACTGGCAGGCTGCGCTCACGTCAGCACTTCAATGGGGCCAAGACAGGGGAGGAGGGGTTGACAATACTGCCTGCGGGGTCAATAGAAGTCATGAGTCAAATATAATTGCTTCGCTCACTTCAGCCAACAGTTCTTTTGTCCACCTTGAGCCCAACGATCGATAGACCAATTGGAAGGAAACCTCATGAGAGCCACCCAACTGGTCATTGATGAAATCCGTCGCAGGTCACGCCGGTTCAGGTTGCTGGCTTCCCTTGCCCAGGACTGCTCCGGTACCTTCCAGGTGAACGAGAGTGTGAGCCCCGAACGGCGGCTCCGCTGGATGCAACGTAACGCGGCGATTTGGATCGCTCTGGGATCCCTACCCTCGAAGTACCGTGAGCCTGTGGTCGCGATCGTCATCGGATCGGCGAGCCTGAAGGAAGTTGCCAGGAAGTTGGGGTGCTCCGCTCGGACTGCCCGGCGGAGGTACCAGCACGGCCTAGAGCGGCTCGGACGCATGCTGTGGAGACAACGTGATGCCCTTGACCTTCTCTGAGTTCTTTCAGAAAGCAACTGATCTTCGCCCCTACCCGTATCAGGAGCGGGTGGCCACTGGGAATGAACTGCCGGATCTGCTCTCCATCCCGACCGGGCTGGGCAAGACCGCTGCGGTGGTCCTGGGCTGGCTGTGGCGCAGACGTTTTGCCGAGGAGGCTGTGAAGACCGCCACTCCTCGTAGGCTGGTCATTTGCTTACCGATGCGTGTTCTGGTGGAGCAAACGAAGAACAACGCAGTGCGATGGCTTTCTCGATTGGATCTGCTTGGTGGGCAAGTGCAGATGGATGAAACGGGAGACGTGCTCGCCTACGATCCGTGGAGTGGCACGGATGATCCCGCGCGGCTACGAGTTCACCTCCTGATGGGAGGGGACGTTGACATTGACTGGGATGAGTTCCCCGAGCGCGACGCCGTCCTGATTGGCACCCAAGATGTGCTGCTCTCCCGGGCGCTCAATCGCGGGTACGCAATGAGTCGGTTTCGCTGGCCAATGGCGTTCGGGATGGTCAACAACGATTGCCTGTGGGTCATGGACGAGGTGCAACTCATGGGCACCGGCCTGGCGACGACGGCGCAGTTGCAGGCCTTTCGGGACGCGCTTGGTACGGTCGGGCCCTGCCGCTCGCTGTGGACGTCGGCCACCATCGAGAAGGACTGGCTTGCCACGGTGGACATGGCGCGGCACATCGACCATCTCGACACCCTCACGCTGGCCGATGCAGACATCGATCACACCGCAGTGAAACGGCTGAGGGAAGCTAGCAAGCCGCTGGAGCGCATGGATCCCGGCTGTTCGCCACAGGACAAGAAGACGTACTCCAAGAAGCTCGCCGCGGAGGTGTCCCGCCGTCACGAGCCGAAGAGCCTCACGCTGGTGATCGTCAACACGGTTGACCGCGCGATCCAGATCTACGAGGCACTGGAGGGGCAAGCCGATCGAGATCTGCTGCTGCTGCACTCCCGGTTTCGTCCGTACGAGCGGGAGCAGCAGGTGAGAAGGCTCCAGGATCCTCTTCCTGACGGCGGACGCATCGTGATCTCGACGCAGGTCGTGGAGGCTGGCGTGGATCTGGATGCACGGTTGCTCGTGACCGAGCTCGCGCCTTGGGCCTCACTGGTCCAGCGCTTCGGGCGATGCAACCGGCGTGGGACCGACGATCGGGCGCGGGTGCTCTGGATCGATATCGACGAGGATCGTTTCGCTCCACCGTACGAGGCCAGGCAGCTAACCGAAGCGCGTGAGCGTCTGGTGCAATACTCGGATGTCGGGATCTCGAGGCTGGCAGGCGAGAAGCTCGGGTTCAGCCATGGCAACGTGGTCAGGCGCAAGGATGTGCTCCAGCTGTTCGATACGATGCCGGACCTCACTGGAAATGACATCGACATCTCGGGATTCATCCGGGAGGGAGTGGAGCACGATGTTCTCGTGTTCTGGCGTGACGGTTTCGAGGAGACACCGCCGCGGGACATGTGCGCACCCAGCCGTGCAGAGCTCTGTCGAGTGCCCATCGGCGAGATCCGAGCGTGGCTGAAGAACGCCGGGCGCGCCTGGCACTGGCAGGCCCTCGACAAGGTCTGGGAACGAACACGGCCCGACCACCTGTTCCCCGGACTGCGGATGGTGCTTTCTGCAAGCGGCGGAGGCTACGATCCCAGCCGAGGCTGGTCGCCATCCAGCAGGCGTGCCGTGTCCGTCGTATCCACCAGACGTGGAGGTCCGGCTGATGGACAGAACGACGATCACCACAGCGCGCGAAACTGGCAGACGCTCGAACAGCACACCGCGCTGGTCGTGAAGCTCATTGACGACTTCTTGAAGTGCATCAGGCTCCCCGAGCAGCAGCAGCAGGCGCTGCGGCAAGCCACGCGGATGCACGACGTTGGCAAGGCGCATGAGGTCTTTCAGCGCACGATGCTGGGACAGCCACCCGCCAATGACCGAGACATCCTCTGGGCCAAGACGGAGCTGCGCAACACGCATCACAGCCGCAAGGGCTTTCGGCACGAGCTCGCCTCCGCGATTGCGGCGCTGCAGCATGGTTGCTCGGATCTGGTGGCCTATCTGGTAGCGTCACACCATGGTCGGGTGAGGCTGGTGGTCCGTTCGTATCCGCACGAGACACCACCTGACGACGGTCGGCGGTTCGCGATGGGCATCCTGGAAGGTGATCGGTTGCCTGCTCTGGTGGTCTGCGGGCTCTCGCTGCCCGAGACGACGATGAACCTCTCACCGATGGAACTCGGCGATGGTCCCCACGGCCCCAGCTGGGCCGCGAGGATGCTGGCTCTGCGCGACCAGATGGAACTTGGGCCATTCCGACTCGCGTTTCTGGAGAGTCTGCTGCGGGCCGCGGACCATCGGGGAAGTGGAGTGATCGAATGAGCACCATCGTTCTGACCAACTGCAACCCCGAGCCGTTGTCCAGCTACCTCAAGGCCCTCGGTGTCTTCCGGATCCTCGTGGAGCAGGGACAGGATCCTGGGGCCAAGATGAGCTGGAACCAGGACCAGCTCGTGTTGGACAGCAAGCTGGACCGAGACGCTCTCACCCGGCTTCTCTGCACAAGCTACGCACCGACGCCGATCGTGTCTCCCTGGAATGGTGGCAGCGGGTTCTATCCGAACGACAACAAGGCGGCGCTCCAGGCCATTGCCGCCACCGCGGATACGCGCTTCACCGAGTTCCGACGAGTGGTCGAAGAGGTACGACGATGGCCGGAGCTACCTGGTGAATACGACACGCCTGACGCAGTTGAGACCCGCCTTGGCGAAGAGGTACGGACGAGTCGACCCGGGAAGAAGCAGGATGACCTGAACGAGCAGCTCGAGGCGATCGCCAAGGCGCGGCCGGCCATGCTCCCGGAAGGTGGCCAGCGGATCGGTCTGAGCGAGCTTGAGCGGATCGCCAGGCAGGCCGGGCCCGCTGAGCGGCTCTCACTGAAGAACTGGCTCAAGGCGCTCAAGAAGGGAAGGAACAAGTGCGTCAGCCTCGAACGTGGTGGAGGAAAGGAGCAGATCCTCGCCGCGGCACGTGCGAGGCTTCCGGACATCTGCGTGGACTGGCTGGACGCGGTATGTGCTCTGCGTGTGGATGACTCACCTGCGTATAACCCACTGCTGGGCTCGGGCGGTAACGACGGGCGGCTGGATCTGAGCAACAACTTCATGCAGCGGGTGGTCGAGCTGTTGCTGGGTGGCGACGACAAGCGCACGGAGGTACTTGCCCGAGCGGCACTATTCGGCGTACCGATGCCGGGGCTGGTCGCCGCGTCCATCGGGCAGTATGACCCGGGTCGGGCTGGTGGCTACAACCAGGGCGCTGAGCTGGAGACCAAGAATTTCAAGATCAACCCCTGGGACTTCGTTCTGACGCTGGAAGGAACGCTCATGCTGGCGGGTACCGTGACGCGGCGAGCGCAAACCGGTGGCCGCGCCCAGCTCTCCAGCCCGTTCACCGTGAGGCCGTCGCTGGTCGGGTTCTCCTCGAGCACGGAGGTAGAAGGGGCTCGCGCGGAGACATGGTTCCCTCTCTGGACCAGGCCGATGGGCTACGCCGAGTTACGTCACCTGTTCGGCGAGGGCCGAGGATCGGTCGGGCAGGGTGGCAGATCCCGGAGCCGGCGGCCCGCGCGATCCGGACTCGATTTTAGCCGGGCCGTCAGCTCGCTTGGCGTGGACCGTGGCATTGACGCCTTCATCCGCTATGCCTACCTCGAACGGAGAGGCAAGAGCTACATCGCTCTCCCGGCTGGACGGATCCCCGTCCAGTACCGGCCCGTCGTGCGCCTGCTCGACGAACTCGATCCGATCTGCGGCGAGCTCGATTGGTTCCTGCGGCAGTTCAAGAACGTGCCGGCCACGTTCGCACGTGCTCGTCGCCAGATCGACCAGGCCATGTTCGATTGCGCCAACCGAGGTGATGCGAGCTCGTTCCGGCGGATGGTCCGGGCGCTGGGCCGGATGGAGGCCGGGCTTGCCGAACGCGACCGCAACAAGAAACCGGCACTCTCGAGACCGCTTGGCGGGCTTTCACCCTCCTGGGTGCAGGCGTGCGAAGACGGTGGTCCCGCGGTTTCCCTGGCCGCCGCCCTGGCGTCCATTCGAGCAGCGGGCGCCATCGGGCCGATCCGATCCTACATGGCGGGTGTGGATGGCCAGGCTCCATGGAAATGGGCTGCGGGACAGGGCAGCAGGGTCTGGGTCGGTCGCAACCTGACGGCGCGTCTCGGCGCGGTGCTGGCCCGACGCATGCTCGATGCGCAGCGCGCCGGCAACGCGCCGTGGGCGGACGCGGAACGCATGCCTGTTCAAGGCACCCTAAAGGTTCCGGCTCGACTGGTGATGCCTTTTCTCTGGGCGGCGGTGGACGACTTGGCCATCGAGGAGTTGCTGTGGGGCTTCACCCTGATCGACTGGCGACGTGGCGAGACACGGGCGATCTGGCAATCCTGGCCAACGCGAGGGCCCGGATTGCCAGTGAGTCGCACGTGGGCACTGCTCAAACTGTTCTTCCAGTCCTTTCCCACGGCCGAGCGCAAGCGGTTCCGCGAGCCGCGGATTGTCCCGTTGCTACAGGCGCGGCGAATCGACGAGGCCTGTGATGTGGCCCGACGTCGTTTGGGCATCGCGGATCAGCGGCCGCACCTCGTGGATTACGAGGCTGGAGACCTCGATGCGGAGCGGCTCCTCGCCAGCCTGTTGATCCCGGTGAGCGACCCCTGGCACTTGAAGAAATTGATCCTGAAGACACCCGAAGAAGCAACCGACCCCGAGGGAGGGTCTGCAAAGGAGAGTGCGTGATGTTCGAGAATCTCGTAAATGCTCGGAGACTCCTCATGCAGTGCGAGCTGAAGCCGATCCAGACCGACCGGTTCCAGCCCACCGGGTGCGCTGACATTGGCGCGGCGACCTACACGCTGCCGGACGAGCATGGGACCCGGATGCTGCTCGTGGAGTCCGCCCAGTCGGTCGCCAATCGCCTGGAGGCAACGATCATCGGCCCGGACGGCGGGGTGATCCCCGAGCTGAAGGGACTGCCTTTTGTCAGGGTCCAGCTCACCGGCGAGGCGGACGGCGCGACCACCTCGCTCGTCGAGGCCCACCGCATCAACTCGCCGTTCATCATCTCCGATGCCGCGTTTCAGGAGCGGTTCATCAAGGAGGCCGAGTATCAGGAAGGCCGGGCTCCCAACTGGCCGCGGATCGTCGCCACCGTTTTCCGCTATGACCCCAACTCGGTGCTGCATGGCTGCTTTCTGGCCAACCTGAAGGATGGACGGATCCGGCTTCAGCGGGCAATCTCCGGGTTCATCGAGGCCCGAGACGTGCGTGAGGTGGTCTCCGGCGGGGTCAAGAACAACCCCATCGACCCGAGCGGGAAGATACGGGCCACAACCAACGCGAAGGACGTCTACAGCAACGTCCCCTATCAGCGCGTGGAGTACGCGGCCGATCGGATCACGGCCTTCTTCAACCTCGATCTGGGCTTGCTGCGGAGCTACCAGCTCGGAGCCGAGGGCTTCGAGTTGCTCGTGGGTCTCGCGCTGTTCAAGGTGCGCCGCTTCCTCGAGCAGGGCACGCGGCTCAGGACGGCCTGTGACCTGCGCCCGAAGGAACTGGTGGTGGAGGAGCCAGCTGGCCTTGAGCTCCCGTCCACGGGCAGGCTCCTTGAGGTGGTGCAGGGCGGGATCCGGGCATGCAAGGCGCGGTTTGCGGATCCGGCGGTGACCGAGATCACCACCGCGACGGTGCGGAAGAAGGACAAGGCTGACAAGAACCAGGAGAGAGAACAGTCCCCCGAGTGACGAGAGGTGCACCGATGCTGCTCCTGGAATTGACGTTCAACGCAGGCCGCTTCCATGCGACACCCTGGGGTCGTCACGTCAACGAGGGCGTGGTCGAATGGCCGCCCGCACCGTACCGCATTGCGCGCGCCCTCATCGATGTCTGGAAGCGCCGGCGGCCGGACTGGCCTGGGGAGCGGGTGACGCCGTTGCTGGCGGCGTGGGCTGGAACTCCCCGCTACCATCTTCCCCCCTCGGTGGCGTCCCATATGAGGTCCTACCTCGACACGGGGACGGTGAGCGATCCCACGGACAAGCAGAAGATCCTCGACGGATTCGTCGTGCTGGAGCGGAACGCCAAGGTCATCATCGGGCTCGAGGCCAGGCTGGAGCCGGATCAGATCGCAGACCTGGGGCAACTCCTCGCGGAGCTCAGCTACCTGGGACGCGCGGAGTCCTGGATCACCGCACGGGTGCTGGCCGGGGAGCGAGACGGGGACCTGTCATGGAACTGCGTGCCCGCGGAGTCGAAGTCGGGAAGCGAACTCGTGGGCCGTGAGCTGACCCGAGTTGCCTGCCTGCGCCGACCGGACGACTACGGCTCGCTGGAGGCGCATCCGCAACAAAGGAGCAAGAAACGGGCGACCAGCGGAAGGTCCTCCGCGCTGAGCTGGACGGAAGCGCTCTGTCTTGGCACCTCCGAGCTGCTCAGGGACGGCTGGAGCGCCCCACCAGCCCTGCTCTCGGTTCCCTATCTGAGGGATCCGTTGGCGCCAAGGCGAGCGGGCTTGACCCAGCAGCACAAGGAGATCCGCGTTGCACGTTACGCGATCTCCGGAAACGTGCTGCCCAGGGTCACGCGCGGTGTGATCCTGGCCGAGGATGCCCGCAGGTACTTGATGGGCATCCATCGCAAGCGCCAGGGTGGAGACCCCACGCGGGTCTCGAAGCGGTTCTCCGGCAAGGACTCCGATGGTGGGCCGGCGCAGGGGCATCCACACGCCTTCTACTTGCCGCTCGACGAGGACCGCGACGGCCACATCGATCACCTGGAGGTGAGGTGTGTCGAGCCATTCGATGCGACCGAGCTCGATGCGCTCGACCACTTCCGTCGCATCCACCACGGAGACCGCCAGATCGATCTCGTGCTGGTCGACCTCTCCACGCAGCGGCGCCTGCAGCGGGACACGCGGTGGATCAGCGCCACTCCGTTCGTTACGGTGCGACATCATCGACGAGGAAGGGGCTCGTTCCTGGATTGGCTGGACCAGGAGATCCGTCGGGAGTGTGCGATCCATGGCCTGCCATCACCAGCAGTCATCGAGTGGATACCCCACGCTCCGACACGCGGAACGCCGCGATGGATGGAGTTCGTGCGGAACCGCAAGGGTGAGCGACCCCTGCCTGGGCATGGGTGTGTCCTCAGCTTCGACGAGGAGGTCAGCGGTCCATTTGTGCTCGGTGCTGGCTGTCACTTCGGCCTTGGTTTGTTCATGAAAGCTGACGGTTGACGGGGCGATCATGGGCGAAAAGCGCGCAGACACCGCCCTCGAGATTGTCCACGCGTGGTTGGTCACCGAGCATGTCCACTCCCCACGTTTGGCTTTCCTCGAGTGGGTCGAGGGCGACTTGCCGGACAACACCTATGCCGTCGGGCCCTGGGTGGACCGGGTGCAGCCATGCCGGACGGACCAGGCGACGGCGGTGTCGGATCCGGCCGGGCACCCAGTAGCGCGTGAGCGCGCCCACCACCAGCGGGCTGCGCGTGCACCCATTCAGCGGTGGCGGATCTGCGGGCGACGGCGGGTGCGGTCTGGCTGCCGCCCTTGCCGGAGGACAGCCCGAGATAGCGGCGGCTCCTTCCGGCCCCGGCCCTGCAGGTGCACGCGGACAGCGGCGGCCGCATCGACTGTCGTGACCACCGCCTTGGAATCGAGATCCCGATGACGCTCCCCTGCTTCGATGTCACCCCCTTCCTGCACCAGGACGAAGGCCAGCACTTCGATCGCAAGTCACTGCTCGAAGGACCGGATGACACAAAGCGCCCGCGTGAGCGACGGTCGGTCCGCGACCAGGTGGCGGAGTACGTGGCCGCGTTCGCGAACGCCGAGGGCGGTGTGCTGATTCTCGGCATCGAGGACGGCGGCGGGGTCACCGGTCATCGTTACCCCGACGACGCCGTGCGCGCTATCCTCGAGACACCTCGCGCCCGCCTGCGACCCCCGCAGCCCGAGGGATTCATCGTGGAGCACGACGGCACGCCGTTGCTGGTCTTCGATGTGCCCACGAGCGATGTCCCGGTCCAGGTCGACGGCGACGGTTTCCCGTTGCGCATGGGCGACCGCACGGTGCAGGCGTCGGAGACGCAGATCCGGGCCCTCAAGTTCCGAGGTCTGGCCGAGAGCTGGGAAGCGCAGCCGTCGCGGATGACCATCGCCGACCTGGATGCGGCACTGCTTGAGCAGGCTCGCAAGGGCTCGGGCCTTGGCGCCCTGTCCGACGAGGAGTACTTGCTCAAGCGCAGGCTTGCCGACCGGCGGGGCGCTGGCCTCGCGCTGCGCCGGGCCGCGGAGCTGTTGTTCGCGATCGATGGTCCGGATCATCCCAACGCCGGCGCGCGCGTCTTTCGTGTCATCGGCACAGAACGTCGCCTGGGAGTGGAGCACAACGTCGAGGAGAAGCCGCGCATCGAGGGCAACCTGCCATCGGTGGTGGCGTCGACGTTCACGGCCATCGAGGAGCTGATCCGCCGGCCATCGCGGCTCCGAGGGATTCGCTTCCAGGAGGTGCCCGAGTACCCGGAGTTCTCCTGGAAGGAGTCGGTGCTCAACGCCATCGCACACCGGGACTACTCGGTCGAGGGCCGCACCACCGAGGTGTGGTTCTTCGAGGACCGCTTCGAGGTGTCGAGCCCCGGCGGCCTGATCCCCGATCTCACGATCGACGAGCTGCTGAGGCTTGAACGGCGCCACATGAGCCGCAACCCGCGTACGATGCGCGTGCTCGTGGACCTGTCCATCGTGCGCGACCAGGGCGAGGGCATCCCGCGCATGTTCGCCGAGATGGAAGGGTTCTTCCTTCCCGCGCCGGGCATCGAGGCGCGGCCGCGGGAGTTCGTCGTCACGTTGCGCAACACTCCCACGCTCACCGAAGCGGACAAGGCCTTCGTTGGATCCCTTGGCCTCGCGGAGATCAGCGACCTCGAGTTCCGCGCGTTGCTCGAAGCCCACCGGCGTGGCCGGGTCGACAACGCCCGCCTGCGGCAGCTGGCCGGCCTCGACACGCTCGCGGCCAGCGTGCTGCTCCGGAGATTACGCGATCGGGAGCTGCTGACGCTGCACGCCGCCGGGCCGGCGAGCTACTACGAGCTCGGTCCCGCGGTGCGAGGAGACGGGACGGACAACGGGAAGGCTGTTGGCGTCCTTACAGAAGCGGACACGTCTGTTCAGAGGGAGCCCGAGGCTGAGCCAAATGCGGATCGGGGG
>Ga0210044_10003496_pt1 | contig 22416 bp, 22 predicted proteins | sample CryGey13umfilter_2_FD_183959 | JGI IMG/M metagenome (GOLD analysis project Ga0210044, IMG submission 183959) | Groundwater microbial communities from aquifer in Utah, USA - Crystal Geyser 4/9/14 3 um filter (SPAdes) (version 2) | ecosystem: Environmental > Aquatic > Deep subsurface >... | reverse complement strand
CTAAATTAAAAAAAAAGAAAAGAAATTGCTACTCTTCTTCAGTAATCCTATCTGGCCCATCTCCTTGACAATCATGTTTGGATCTGATTTGAAAATCATACAGTATGTAGTATTTGACTATCTTTCTTTTCGCGTTAGGACTTAGAGTTGAGGTTATAATGTTGTAATTGGAGTGAAAATTATGGTATTAAATGATGACATCATAATGAAAATTGATGAAAATTTCCTAATTGAAACAAATAGAAAAGTTCTCTTAAGAGAAGAGAAAAGAACCGGAAAAAAAGTATTCATTGAGACTGTTCATCAAAATCTTGCTCGTGTATTTCCTAAAGTAAACGAGTATGGCACTTCTGGAAATATAGAACAAGATTTGATTCAAAAAGCGGCTGCCATAATGGCAGCTATTCCTTGGACTCAGGCGTTCTTTGATGGTAATAGAAGAACTGCAATCGTTGCAGTAGGAACATTTCTGCGTGATAATGGCTATGAATTAGATATTAAACCAGAAGAAGAAAATATAGAATTAAGAGAAATGTTAATTGAGATCAAAAAACATCAACGTGACCTTGAACCAACTATTATGCAACAGTTGTTTTTATATATCTCAGAAAGGACAAAGAAGTATGAGTCCAGAACATGAGAAAATTACTGATGATCTTATCGAGAAATATTCTAAACTCTTAGATGATCTTGCTACTGACGATTAATTTCTAAAAAAATCCTCTATTTTCGTATCTAAAATGATAGTTGACTTGGCGGGTTGAACAAGAGTCTTGAATATCAAGTAAACAAAACATGGCATCTTGAACCCTTTTTGGAATCTGAATAGAACCTTACAAGCCTGAATCCTGTCGGTTCAAATATTTTCATGCCTAACCCTAATTAGAGCGTCAATGTAATTTGACAAATCGCCCTCCCGGCGCCTTATATTATGAGTCGTAGGCGCAATGAACAAAATTTTCCCCACTTAAATTCAAACCAATATCGTATTGGTGTGAAAGAAAAAGCAGGAGGAATCGATTGACACAACTCAAAGAGGAGGACGGAGCTTGCAAAGATGAGGATCCAAAGAAATTGTACTATCTATGCGTGGTAAATATGGTATTAATGAGTGGTTTCTATTTTGAAAAACAGAGTAAAATCATCTGATTTTACATTGAAAGAATACAAAGAAAAGGATACGATTAGACTGTATTGTATCATGATATGTGGAAAGGTGGTCTTTGTTTTTTGAAACTTATTACAATACAGTATTTTTTGAGCTTGGTGCAAACGTCCAGTCAGAATATCCGAAAATTCCATCATGTTAGAAATAAAATCAAAAAATCCAAAATAAACTCCTGTTGAAATCTAGAAAACTATTTTGTGGTACACTGTGTTACTAAACATAGGTTTAATTGATTTCAAAAAATCTGTTAATTCTATAACCATGGTTGATGTGTTTTGTTAGAAAATTTTCATCTTGTATATGCTATTGTAGGATTTTTTTCTTTAGGTGCAATATTAGGATTATTTTCCAGAGGAAAATCACAACATGTGTATCTGACATACATCCCATCTATCATTGGATCTTTTTTAGCAGTTATTTTATCAATTGTTGTATTTACCTCTGAAGATATACACATAACTTTAAGTTCACAGCAAATTTTTAATTTTGAAATTTTTATTGATGGGGTAGCCGCCTTCTTTATTTTAATAATTGGGTTGATTTCATTTGCTGTTTCTATTTACTCTTTGTCATATTCTAAAAAATTTGATGACAAAAAAAATAATTCTAATCTTGGAATGTTGGTTAATCTCTTTATCATTTCCATGATACTAGTAGTTGCAAGTAACAATATTTTCTTTTTCTTGATCTTTTGGGAACTGATGTCCTTAACATCCTTCTTTTTAGTAATATATGAACATGACAATGAGAACAATCTCAAATCAGGTCTGACATATCTTGTAATGACACATCTCGGTACTGCCTTTATTATGGCGTCATTTCTATTCATGTATGCACAAAGTGGCAGTTTTAGTTTTGATTCTTTTAGGGATGCAGGAATAATTCCAGATTATGTGCGAGACGTTGCCTTTATTCTGGCTTTCATAGGGTTTGGGACAAAGGCAGGCATGGTTCCACTACACATATGGCTACCACAAGCACACCCGTCTGCACCTAGTAACATATCGGCATTAATGTCTGCAGTAATGCTAAAAATTGCAATCTATGGAATTGTTAGATATCTATTTGATTTTAATTCCATTGATGATTCATCTAATTATCTTTGGTGGGGGTTGGGGATTGTTGTAATTGGCTCTGTTTCAGCATTAGTTGGAATATTGTATGCGTTAGTTGAACGAGACATCAAGCGTATTCTTGCTTTTAGTAGTATTGAAAATATCGGAATTATTCTTATTGGTTTGGGACTTTCTGTAGTTTTTGCATCCTTTAATCTTACATCGCTATCCATTTTGGCTTTTGTAGCTAGTATGTTTCATACATTGAATCATGCAATTTTCAAAGGGCTGTTATTTATGACTGCAGGCTCTATTCATTATAGTACTCATACAAAAAATATTGAAGATCTTGGGGGTTTAATCAAAAAAATGCCTTGGACCGGATTGATGTTTCTTATTGGAACAATTGCAATTATCGGGCTACCGCCACTAAATGGATTTATCAGTGAATGGTTGATATTACAATCACTTCTTTCAGTTTTCCAAATACCCTCAACTATTTTACAAGTGTCTCTCACATTTGCAAGTTTAGCACTTGCACTTACAATAGGTCTTGCAGCTGCTACATTTGTAAGATTATTTGGAATTTCATTCCTATCTAAAAGTCGTACTCTAAAAGCTGCAAATGCGATTGAAGTACCACGATTTATGCTTACAGGCAAAGCAATACTTGCATCCGCTTGTATCGTATTGGGGATATTGCCCTTTATTGGAATAAACCTAATTGTAACTGCTTTTAATTTATCATACACTCCTCTAAGTCCATTTGAACCTCTTTCAATTATTACTGAAGATGGAAAAAGTTTTGCAAGTTTAATGATGCCTGCTGTATTGATAATTTTGTTATCCGTTTTTGTATCTATTTTTGTCTTTGTTAAAATCATTGGAGGGAAAACAAGTACAAAAAAATACAACACATGGGATTGTGGATTTGGTGGATTATCTGAGAGAACTCAATACACTGCAACATCATTAGTAGAGCCACTAAGTAGAGTTTTTGCTGTTTTTTACAAACCTAAAAATGAAATAATTAATTCTTTTTATTCAGATCAAAATCAATATTTGAAAAAATCAATTGAGGTGAGTTATACTACAAGGAATATTTTTGAAGAATTTTATGATTTAGTCCTATCTTTTAATTTGTATATTTTAAATAAAATTCGAAAAATCCAGACTGGTAAAATTAATGCATATATTTTGTACATTATGATTGCATTACTTTCACTTCTATTTGCTATGGGGACTGGACTAATTGAATGAGTTCTACATTACAGAATTATTTTTTGGAATATCTCAAGTTTTGTTACTTGTAGTTTTATCCCCTTTAATTGTAGGCATAATGAGAAAAACAAAGGCAAGATCTCAAAAAAGAGTAGGCTCTCCCATCATTCAACCATATTTTGATATTTTAAAATTAGTAAAAAAAGAGGAGGTAGTTTCTGATCAAAGTTCATGGATTTTTAGATGTAATCCCTGGGTAAATTTTGCAACTACAGTATCTGCAGCATTTTTTATTCCGGTATCGATCGTTTATTCTCCTTTTGGTGTCATGGGTGATATTTTGTTGGTTATAGGCTTGTTTGGATTAGGTAAATTTTTTACAATACTTTCAGGATTAGATGTGTCCAGTTCTTTTGGAGGATTAGGCAGCAGTAGAGAAATTATGTTTTCAGTACTTGTGGAGCCGGCATTGCTAATAACGATTTTTGTGATTGCCATTTTTTATGGAGGGACCAACATTAGTATGATTGTTACATCTGCCAATGAAATTTCTTTTCTTGCATCACCTGGTGTGATATTTGCATTAATTGCATTTTTTATCATATTGATGGTGGAAACAGGGAAACTTCCATTTGATAACCCATCAACACATTTAGAATTGACAATGATTCATGAAGCTACAGTACTAGAGTATTCTGGAAAAAGTTTAGCACTCATAGAATGGTCTCAGTCAATTAAACAGATAATTTTACTAACATTGTTTGTAAATATTTTCATACCATGGGGAATTTCAGATAATTTTTCATTGACAGAAATTAGTTTTGGGATGCTCTTCATCATTACAAAGATTATCTCCTTGGGTATTTTGATTACATTAATTGAAACGCGTATTGCAAAGTGGAGATTATTTAGAGTTCCTGATTTAATTGCAATTTCAATTGCCAGTTCTATGATGGGAGTAATTTTCTTTTTCATATAGGTGTTGATGATTTGATCTTTCCAACAGAAATTAATTTACTTGATATATCAGCTGTAATTTTACTTATTGCAACTTTTGGGTTAATGGTAAGTAGAGGATTTTCAAATTGGGTTAATGCATATAGATATCAAACAATAGTTCTTGCAGGTATTGTTGCACTAATTGCATCTATTACAAACATATGGGAATTATACATAGTATCGGCATTAACTTTTGGAATCAAGGCAGTGATTATTCCAAAGATCCTATTTTATGTAACAAAGAAACTAGATTCGCCAATAAAATTAGAAATTTATCCGTATATCAGTATGAAATTATCTGTTATCATAGCTGCATTATTAGTTACAATGTCGTATTTTATTTTCTTATATTTAGATATAAAATCAAATGAAATAATACAAGTTTTCTTGCCAGTTTCATTTGCGTTATTTTTTATTGGACTATTTGTAATTGTAAGCCGAAGAAAAGCATTGAATCAAATGATGGGATTACTAACTATTGAAAATGGGTTGTTCTTATTTGCAGTATCTTTAACACATGGGTTTTCATTGATAATTGAAATTGGATTGATGGCAGATATTGTACTTGGTGTTATGATCTCTAGTATTTTATTATTTAGAATGAGTAGAACGTTTGATAGTATTGATATTAAAAACTTGGAAAGTTTGAGGGATGACTAGTGTTTTTAGAATTATTTTCATCATTGGAATCCATATTAATTACTGCTCTCATCATAACTCCAATAATTAGTGGCGTACTGGTAACTTTTCTAAAAAAGAAAAAAATAATTGAACTTGTCACAGTATTTTCATCTTTTTTAATTCTAATAGAAGGATTAATCTTGGTAAATTCTATTCTAAAATATAAAACAATATATGTATTTAATGGAATATTTTATGTTGATTCACTTAGTGGAATAATTATCATCACTATTTCACTTGTAGGATTTCTTTCATCTATTTATTCAGTAAGCTACATGGGAAAGCAATATGAAAAATTGATCATTGATGAGAAAAAACTTGTGAGATATTATCAAGGTTTCAACATGTTCTTGTTTACTATGTTACTAGTACCAATATCTAACAACATGGGAATAATGTGGATTGCAATTGAAGCTACAACACTAGTCTCTGTTTTGTTGATAATGTTGTATGTCAAACAAAGTTCAATTGAAGCATCATGGAAATATTTGCTCATTGCAACAGTAGGGTTGTCATTGGCATTATTTGGAACTATATTCTTTTACTATGTTAACACCGTGGATGTTCCTCTTGAAGAAGATGTTTTAGGTATGAATTGGACAAATTTGGTAGAAAACGCCTCTGGTTTTGATCCTAATCTTGTAAAACTAGCATTTATTTTCATAATTGTAGGGTTTGGAACAAAAGCCGGTCTTGCACCCATGCACACATGGTTGCCTGATGCCCATAGTGAAGCACCATCTCCGATAAGTGCTCTTTTATCAGGAGTTTTGTTAAACTGTGCGTTTTATGGAATTTTACGATTTCATATAATTACTAGTAATTCAATAGGATCTCATTTCTCAAATACACTTTTGATAATTCTTGGAGTAGTTTCAATAGGAATAGCTGCTGCATCAATTTATTTCCAAAAAGACTTGAAACGCATGTTAGCTTTTTCCAGTGTTGAACATATGGGAATAATTTCAGTAGCAATTGGATTTGGAAGTGTTATTGGTATTTTTGGAGCATTGTTACACATAATTAATCATGCCGTTGTAAAATCCCTATTATTTTTTACAAGCGGATCAATTTCTCAAAAATATGAAACTAAATTAATCTCAGATACAAGTGGAATTATACGAATAATGCCGATAACTGGATTTGCATTTTTAATTGGTGTATTGGCAATAATTGGGCTGCCTCCATTTAATATTTTCATGAGTGAGTTTTTAGTATTAAGTTCTGGATTTGAATCTGAAAACTTTCTTCCAAGTATGTTGGTAATTTTATTTCTTGTAATAATATTTGCAGGTTTTGGAAAGCATTTACTTAAAATGGTATTTGGAAATCCAAAACAAACAATAAAAAAAGGAGATCTTGGAATACTTTCAATAATCCCAATGCTGATTTTGATATCAATCATATTTGTTATGGGAATATATGTTCCAGAACCCTTGCAAACATTAATTGGCGATGCATCACAAATTTTATTGGTGGGTGATCTGCACAATTGATTATAACATATTGTGCTTTAGAGGTGATTATTTATGAATAATAAAATAATAGAACATTACCTGTCTAAACTAGAACAGCTAGAATTCAAATTTAAAAGACACGTCCAAAACAACAACGAGATACACATAGAATTGGAAGATTCATCTCAATTAATAGAATTTTGTAATATTTTGAAACTAGACATGAATCTCAGATTATTAACAATGATTTATTGTGATGAAAGAAAAATAAATCATGCATTTAGTTTACGATACCTGTTAGGCTCTGATACAGATGATGTATTTCTTTTTGTAATCCTATTTATTGATAAAAAACATGCCTATTTTCCTAGTTTATCTGATGTATTTCCATCCTCGATAAAATATGAAAGAGAAATCAATGATATGTTTGGAATCCAAACACAAGGGGACACAACTCTTAAACCCTTACTTTTACATGATTTTCAGAAAAATATTTTCCCATTACGAAAAGATTTTCATGCAAATACCGAATTGAATTACACTCCTAGAAAATTTAAATTCACGCCAATCACAGGAGATGGGATTTGTGAAATACCTGTAGGACCAATACATGCAGGAATAATAGAGCCGGGTCATTTTAGATTTAGTGTTATTGGTGAAAATATAGTAAACATGGAAACACGTCTTGGATATGCCCATAAAGGAATTGAAAAAATTGCAGAAAATATGTCAATCAATAACGTTGTATTTTTATCCGAACGAATTTCTGGTGATGAGAGTGTTGCAAATTCCATGGCATTTTGCCAAGCCATAGAAAAAATTTCCCAATTAGAAATTCCCGAAAAAGCTAAACAGATAAGATTGTTGTTTGCAGAACTAGAACGAATTTACAATCATTTTGGAACCTTGAGTGGTATTTTAAATGATATTGGATTTTCATATGGTGCTTCAAGATTAGAAATATTAAAAGAATACGTGATGCAGTTAAATGAAAAATTATCTGGAAGTAGATTGTTATTTGGAGTCAATCAAATAGGTGGAGTAAAAATAGATATTTCAAATACATCATTAGTAGACATTCATTCAATGTTAGATAACATATTTCAAAATTTTGAAAAGATTCTGGAACACATACAATCAAATTCATCAGTAATTGACAGATTAAGAAACACAGGTATTATTGAAAAGCAAACAGCAAATGATTTAGGAGTTGTCGGACTTTCTTCTATCTGTACTGGTATAGATACAGATACTAGAAAAAATCATCCCTATGGATATTATTCGTCAATTAATTTTGAACAAACACCTAGAACAGACATGGAACACCAAGTAAAATTACAAAAACGAATCGGGGATGTACTATCTAGATTTATGAGCCGAGTAGATGAATTAAGATATTCAAAAAAACTGATAAAATCTATATCTAATTTAGAGACTGGAGAAATTAATGTTCCACTTGAGTCTAAATTAACTCCTTTTTCTTCTGGTTTGGGATATGCTGAATCCCATAGGGGGGAAACATTACATTGGATTATGATTGGCGAAGATAATTCTATTTTTAGGTATAAAATCAGGACTGCTTCTTTTGCAAACTGGTCTATAATTGAACATGCAGTTTTAAACAATATTGTTGCTGATTTTCCAGTAATTAACAAGAGTTTTGATTTTTCTTATTCAGGGAATGACTTATGACAGAAAATAATCAAAATAAAATTAAAAAAAGTGACATCCTATCATGGAACAAAGTAACATTTGACAAAATATTACAATCTAATGATATGATTCCAGAAAATTTCAGAGGAAAAATTTCTTTAGATCCTGATAAGGATTTTGTGTTAAATTCACAAATTGGGCAGAATTTAGAAAACATTTGTCCTACAAATGCTATTTCGTACAAAAATACCCTCGAATCAATTTCTTTAGATGTGGGAAAATGTATTTTCTGTGGAAATTGTCAGCAAGATATGCCAAAATTAATTAAAATATCCAATAATTTTGACATGGCAAAGAAAAGAAAAACTCATCTCCTTGAAGTATTTCCTGAATCTGTTCCGTTTGGAAAAACATATGAGGAAATAGGAGATGAATTAAAAAATAAAATTAACAAAACATTTGGACGATCTTTGGCAATTAGGGAAATTGATGCAGGTTCATGTAATGGCTGTGAAATTGAAATTTCTGCGTTAACCAACCCAATTTATGACATAGAGCAATTTGGAATGCATTTTGTAGCTTCTCCAAGACACGCTGATCTTCTATTAGTTACTGGTCCTGCATCAAAAAATATGGAAAAGGCATTAAAAATTGCATATGAATCTACTCCAGAACCTAAGTTGGTAATTGCAGTTGGTGCATGTGCATGTAGTGGTGGAATATTTGGAAAAAATTATGCAACGACAGGGGGTATTGATAGCATCGTTCCTGTTGATGTATTCATACCAGGATGTCCTCCACGACCTCAGGCCATACTTTATGGCATCATGTTGGCATTAGATAAAATATAATTTGTATTCCCTTCCCTATATGATTCTTGTATGTTTAGGCGGTACAGTGTAACACAAATTAAATAATCTTTAATTTCAGATTACTGAAATCTTTTATCTTACAACCACTAACTTGTAATGATGTTTCAGAAGATAATCCTGCTTGTATGGGGTGATCAGTAGTGGCAAGAGCTTATGTTTTAATGAATTGTAATCTTGGTTCTGAAAAAGAAGTAATATCATCATTGAAAAAAGTAGAAGGTGTGAGGTAGGCACATGGTGCGCTTGGCCTTATGATATTATTGTACAAATTGAGTTAGATACTGAAGAAAAAATTCAACAAACAGTAACGGGAACTATTCGCAGGATCCAAAAATTCACTCCACTATGACTTTGACCCGCTCAGAATCCAGGGAATTGTTCCAAACCTCTGAGAAATTGATTGGAGTAATGCTTGGACAAAACATCATTCAAGCTTATGCTGTGATTCATTGCATCAAAGGTGAAGAATATGCCGTTTTGAAGAATCTCAGTTACATTCCAGAAGTCAAAGAGACTGATGTTATTTTTGGATTGTATGATGTAATTTGTAAGGTAGAGACATCAAATAGTACGATATTGGATCATGTCATTACAAATGCAATCAGAAAAATACCTGACATCATTTCAAGTATCCCATTGCATGTTGTCAAGGAACAAGAGTCTTAAATATCAAGTAAACAAAACATGCATCTTGAACCCTTTTTGGAATCTGAATAGAACCTTACAAGCCTGAATCCTGTAGGTTCAAATATTTTCATGCCTAACCCTAATTAGAGCGTCAATGTAATTTGACAAATCGCCATCATGATAAAAAGCGCCGGGATCTTTACAGATCTAATTTTTCTATAATTTCTGAAAATTTCCAGGGACCGCATTGCGTATCTTGCTCTTCACTTCTGAACAACCCTGTTTTGTTTAGGTGATTTACAATGTATGCTGAAAATGGTAACGCACCTGTAGCTCCTGGTGAATTGTAATTTAGAATATGAAGTGACATCACATCATCTATTAAAATCACATCTGGTACGAACTTTCCATTCTCATCGATGACTGATGATCTTATGCCTGCAGTACCTTTTTGTGTGAATTTATCCGCATCGATTTTTGGTAAGAATTTTTTTACTCTGTCAATCATTACTGATTTTGACATTGATGAATGTATCTCGCTAATTGCAATCTCTTGAAATTGTTTATCAAAAATTGTTTTTCGTGCACCTGAACCCAGCATTTCAAGCATTTTTGGAATGAATTCTTTGATGTTCTCTGATTTACTATACCCATGTGGACTAAATACTGGAACTGCATTTGGCCCAATTTCACAACTCCCATCTACTCTAATTATCCAATGAGGATCTAAAAATGGATATTCTGGAAATTCTGGTACCGAATACACGCTTGATTTTGTCAAATTGTTGTATTCACTCGGTGCTTTCCAATACTCTCCTCTAAAATGCACATCTGTAAATTTTGTTGCAATGCCTATCTCATGGGCGATATCTATTGCTTCCCCTCCTGCCGCATTGATTAAATATTTTGTATTAATTTTATTTTCACCATTTAGTGTTATTGTCCACGTATCGTTTTCTTTTTTTATGTTGGTGACTCTAGCATTCAACAAAAATTTTGTACCGTTTTTTTGACTGTCTCTCATTAACGAATTGGTAAATGCAAAATAGTCTGCTGAAGCATCTCTGTAAACATATAAAGCTGCTTTACATTTTATTTCAGGTTCTATTTTTCCTAATTCGTCATCACTCATTAATTTTATCTCGTTTTCATTTAATCCATTTTGTTTTCCCCATTTAAGATATTTTTCAAGAACTTTGATTCCTCTTTCATCTGATGCAACTTCAATCACTCCGTCTTTTTTGAATGGCAATTCTTTTTTGTTTGCATATTTTTCCCACATCTCATAACCATGAAATGCAGATTTTGCAAATAGTTTCTTCTTTTCAGGATTGTATAGATATGGAGCATGTACTTTTCCTGTGTTTCTTCCGCTTGTGTGAAAAGCAACACCATGCGCTTGTTCTATTACTGCAATTTTTTTTGATTCATTTAGAAATGATAAAAAATATGAAATTGAAGTTCCAAGAATTCCGCCTCCAATAATTACAATATCAAAATTCTGTGTCATAAGATATCAATGTTAATTCCGTTTGGTTGATAATAAATTGAATCTAAAGTAATCAAGGTTAATATCCAATAAAACATACTTCAACATATGCTACCTGATAAATGCTCAGTTACTGAAGAGGGAAAACAATGTGTAAATCCTCCTGAATTCATTGTGTCTGTTATTTCAGGTAATGATGAATATATGGTGGGGTTGACATGCCAAAAACATAAACAAATTGTATCTGGTAAAATAAGGATTCTTCAAAATGAAGATAAACTGTATGATGGAAAAATCAGTTTTTCACCTGTAAAAGCAGTTGGAACTGATTGTATTCATGGGGACACAGATGATTTTGTCCAAATTGACATGAATCGCTCAAAAAACTGAAATAATTTTGATTTCAATGCTAATCATTGCTTTTAGAATTACTATTTGATCTAATCAGGATTGATGATGTTTTACTTATTATAAAAAATAATGGAGCCGTAAGTGAGATTAAAAGTAATTCTCTTGGTATTAGACAAAAAGAAAAATGGATAACTATTGGTGACAATGACGGTCCTGCACACATGCATGTTGATTCTACTTTGATAAATTCTGCAGAATTCACACAAGAGGAAAAACCTGAGAGAACCAGTTTCAGTGTGCGTTTTTATGATAAAAATGGAGATCGAATTCTTGCAGCATTTTTTACAAAAATGTATGATGATTCTAAAATTATTATTTCAGAAAGAAAAAAAGTCTATGATGAATTAAACCAAAAATATGGCTCTAAAATTCAGTTTTAAAAAAAACCTTGTCTGAAAAAGACAAGGAGAAAAAATATTATTCTTGAGATTCTTTCTTCTTCTTCTCTTTTTCAGATTGTTGTTTAGCTAATTCTAATTCTTCGTTTGTATGTTTGAATTTTTTCAATCTAAAATTAATTTGTAATTTAGATATAAAAACTGCACATTTTATGGAGAATGAACTTGGGCGTGAAAATCAATACCCTACTGAATAAGTTGGCTTTTTTTGATTCATTCCTAAAATCAAATTCTTTACAGTGATCTTTGCCATCTTGATCCTTGTCTCTTTTGTTGAACTTCCTATGTGTGGGGCAAGAACTACGTTTTGTAAATTCGTTAGCGGATTGCTTTTTTTTATTGGTTCTGATTCAAATACATCCAAGCCTGCTCCTGAAATAATTTTTTTATTTAATGCGATTATTAGATCTTTTTCATTAACTATTTTCCCTCTTGATGTGTTGATTAAAAATGCTGATTTTTTCATTTTTTTAAAAATTTTCATATTAAACAAGTGATCTGTTTCTTTTGTATGAGGCACATGAATTGAAATAAAATCACTTTGACTGATAAGTTTCTCAAACGATACGTATTTTACATTTAATGATTTTTCTTTTGATTTTGAAACACGTTTTCTGTTGTGATATAAGATTTTCATATCGAATGCTTTTGCCCTTTTGGCAAGTGTTCCTCCAATTCTTCCCAATCCAAAAATTCCAATTGTTTTACCTTGAAGATCATTTCCTACATAATCTGATGCTCCAAAGATCTCTTTCCACCTTCCATCTCGAATAATTCTATCTCCTTCTGAAACTCTTCTTGATATGTCAAGTAGTAATGAAAATGCTAAATCTGCTGTTGCATCTGTTAATACTTCTGGTGTGTACCCAACACGAATTTTCTTTTTCTTAGCATGTTCTGTATCTATATGATCAAAACCTACACTATACGTGCTAATGACCTTTAGATTTTTTGCACATTCCATTGTATCTTTATTGATTATGTCATATGGGAAACAAATGAGCCCTTCAACATCTCTAATTTTTGATCGCAGTTTCGTTAGCGGTATTGGAATTTTTCCAGAATGAATCTCAATTTGATATTTTTCTTTTAATGTTTTTAGTGCAAAACCATGTAAAGTCCTTGTAAGAAACACTTTCTTTTTCATCATTATTGAAATTCATCTCAAACCATTTATACGATTTCTTTGTAAACCCTTCAGTGTCTTCAAAAGTCAAGGAGGAAGAAGAGTTTGCAATTTGTGTAGAATGTGGAAATTCCATTGAAAAGTGTGGTTGTGTATGTCCTTATTGTGGTGAACGTGATAAATGTGAATGTGCATTGTTTGATGCAGCTACTGGTGGTTAGGATAAATACACCATCATACTATTAAAATTCAAGAAATGAGTGATTGCCTATGAGTTTTGTGGATTTTTCTTGGTTAATTGGTGGTCCTCAAGGAAGTGGTATTGAATCTGGTGCGAACATATTTTCAAAAGTTTGTGCAGAAATGGGATATCAAATATTTGGTAAAAGAGAATTCTATTCTAATATCAAGGGTGAGCATAGTTACTTCACTGTACGAGTTGCTGATAAAAAAATTCATTCAAATGTAAACGATGTGACATTAATGGCGGCATTTGATGCAGAAACAATCTTTCGTCATTTTAATGAGGTGATATCTGGTGGGGGAATAATATATGATTCTGATTTAGGGGACACCCCAACAGATTCTGTTCATACTCTTGATGCTCCATTCAAAGAAAGATTACATAAAGAGTTAGAATCAAAAAATAAATCATTCACTATATCTGGTGTGCTGGAAATTGCAAAAGATAATGGCGTCAAATTATTTCCTGTATCTTTTAAATCTCTTCTTGAATCTCTTTCAGAAGAAACTGAAAATCCTAGATTAAAGGGATTAATCAGAATGTTCAATGTTATTGGCGTGTCGTTATCTTTAGGATTAGTTAAGATGCCTCCTGACTCTTTACAAAAAACAATAGAAACTATTTTTTCAAAAAAACCAGAAATAGCAAAAATCAATCAACAAACTGCAAATTATTCCTATAACTACGCATCTGCAAAGTTTGAAAACTTTGATCACACATTGCCTGGAGTTCAAAAAGAACCTGGAACTATTTTGATTCAAGGATTTCAAGGAACAGCTTTAGGAAAAATGGCGTGTGGCTGCAGACTACAACCCTATTACCCGATCACCCCTGCTTCTGATGAATCCGTATACTTGGAGTCAAATGAAATTTTAGAAATAATTGATGAAAGACCTGGGTCTACTGCTGTAATTCAAACCGAAGATGAAATCTGTGCGATGGGGATGACCATTGGTGGTGCATTGACTGGAACACGTTCTGCGACATGTACTTCTGGTCCTGGATTTGCATTGATGACTGAAATGCTGGGTTGGGCTGGAATGAATGAAGTACCTGTTGTTATTACAAATTATCAAAGAAGTGGGCCTTCTACTGGACTTCCAACTAGACATGGTCAAGATGATTTACTTTTTGCAGTATATGCAGGCCATGGAGACTTTCCAAAAATTGTTTATGCTTCAGGTGATGTTGAAGAGAGTTTCTATGATACTGGAAACTGTTTTAATTATGCAGATGTCTTTCAGGTTCCAGTAATTCACATGATGGACAAGTTCCATGCAAGTTCTGTAATCACGTGCAAAAGGTTTGATCCTCAAAAAATAATAATTAACAGAGGCAAACTCTTAGAAAAAGTAGATGATGGTTATAGAAGATTTGAGTTTACTGACGATGGTGTGTCACCTCGTTCTAGATTGGGACTAGATAATGGGATTTTTTGGAATACTGGTGATGAATCTGATGAATTTGGTCATATTAGTGAAGATCCAATTTTACGTGTAAAAATGATGGATAAGAGAATGTCTCGCCTAGATTTAATTCTTAAAAATATCCCTGTTGAAGAACAGGTTGTATCTTTTGGTGTTGAAGAATATACTATAATTTCATGGGGATCAACAATTGGTCCAGTTCGAGATGCACTTGACTTGCTGAAAAAAGAAGGGATCTCTATTGGTTTAATCCAATTAAAGTTGCTGAATCCATTTCCTGGTGACTATGTTAATTCTTTGTTAAAAAATAACAAAACCATAATTGATGTCGAAGCAAATCATTCTGGTCAACTAGGAAAACTATTCAAACAAAACACCGGTCGTGATGTTGACTACTTTATATTAAAATACACTGGACGTGCTATGACTAGTACTGAAGTTTATGATTCACTTAAGAAAATTATTCAGAATAAAGCAAACAAACGGGAGATTTTAATGCATGGCGCTTAAACTATCTGACTACAAAACAGATGTTCATAATGATTGGTGTCCTGGATGTGGGGATTTTGGAATAGTCAATGCCATTCAAATGGCGCTAGCTGAGATGGGAATAGAGCGGGACAAGGCTGTAATGTTTTCAGGAATTGGATGTTCTGGTAAAACATCGCATTTTATCAATACTTATGGTGTTCATACACTACATGGACGAGTTTTAACATTTGCACAAGGTGCAAAGATTGCAAATCCCGAGTTGACAGTTGTTGCCGTAGGTGGTGACGGTGATGGTTTGGGAATTGGTGCAGGTCATTTTGTCGCTGCTGGAAGACGAAATGTGGATATGACTTACATAATTTTTGATAATGGTGTTTACGGTTTAACAAAAGGACAAGCATCTCCAACTCTAAAGCTTGGAGAAAAAACAAAATCATTACCTTCTCCAAATACGAACTCCAATGTCAATCCAATTGGTTTGGCAATTGCAAGTGGTTTTACATTTGTCGCTCGTGGATATTCTTATGATGTAAGGCATCTCAAAGATTTGATAATTCAAGCAGTTCGACACAAAGGTCTCTCATTTCTTGATGTTTTACAGCCTTGTCCTACATACAATGATCTTAATACTAGAGATTGGTATGCTGGAACTGATTTAGTTGATGAAGCTCAAAAGAGACATTCTAGAATCTATAAACTAGAAGAGCAAGGATTTGAACCAGTAGTTCATTATGATTCCGAACCTGAAGTAAACGAGAAGCTATCTCAGGCATTGATTAAATCTCTTGAATGGGGAGCCAAAATACCAATAGGGGTCTTTTACAAAAATCCATTAGTTTCTACTTATACTCAACGATTACAAGACAAGATTCCAAATTATTTAGAAAACCCTCCCGCACAACAAAACATATCCAAAAATGGTCATTCAAACACTGACATTTCGATGATATTGGATTCTTTAGAAGTGTAAATTACGGTCTTGAACCTAACAAGTTATAGGCAAGTTTCGTAGAATGTTATTTTGCATTTGAATATTAACGACGCAAATAAAATATTTAGAAAATCAATAATCAAAGGTTTCTTTGAGCCTCAACTTGTTAATCTGGATTTTAAAAAATCTCCTGTAAAACACCCATCAATCACTGATGATGGGCTTATGCAATCTGATTTGCTTCATATCTTTTTTGATGTAGAAACTGGTTCTGATTATCCTGATGGTGATGAGTGGTTTATTGTGGAATTATTATTCCCTCATGATGTAAAACTTCCTGATAATTTGAAAGGAACAGACTATTTCACCACTCTTTCTGTTGATGAAAATACTACTTACTGGCATCATCGTGAATTGATTCGCTACAAATATGGAAAATCAAAAAAACTTGTTGACGCTTTAGAATTTTTAGAAACAAAATACAAAGAACTTCATGGATTATTGGAACCGTTACAGAAAGATCTCAAGTAACTTGATTCCATGAATCTCCGCTGAAATTATATTTTTTATTTTCAGATGAAGCCGTATTAAGACGCCATCTGATTGTTTCTGGATCAAATTTGTATGTTAGTTCTGAAATGTCTGATGGTATTTTTTCAGGATCTAAATGGTATGGCAGTAATTCTAACACAAAATCCATTTTTTCCAATGCGTTATCAAACCATTGCTTATCTTCTATGTCTACAGTGAAGATAATTTTTGGTTTTCCTAAAAAATTAATTTTAATTTTTAATGCATTTCCATTACCTCTTCTTCGTTTCATCTCTTTGAAAACTGATTTGATTTTTTCCCAACGCTTAAAATCAAACCATTGGAAAAACTCTTCATTGAATTGAAGCGGAATTTCGATATCTAAAGAACTGACAAAATTTTCATCATCCATCTCTATTTCATCTTGAATAATGGTAAAGTGGGAATTTAGAAATCCATAAAGAACTTCAATCTCCCATGGTGAAATTCCATAATATCGTAATGTTGTTTCCAAACTTTCTGGCAATGATTTAAAATCTTGAAAATTGTAATTAAAGCTTCAAATCAGCAAAACTAGTACAAATTAACCTTAAAACTAAAATTATATGGCTATTCATATTACTTTAGACATGAAGAAAGAATTTGTTGTAAAAAGTATTGATTCAGCTCCTGACGGTGCCCCATATGTCATAGTCTCGTTGTCATCTCTTAAGGATCTCAAAGAAGGGACTCAGAATCCACAATCTCCTTTTGGAAGTCCAAAAGTTATGGGATTTTCAAACATGAATGATATGATGAAAGATCTAAACAAATTGATGTCTGGGATGGGTGGCGGTATGGGAATGCAGTCTGGTGTTACTCAACTAAAACTTGAAATGCATGAATACAAAGAGATGGGTCTTTCAGTTGGAGATAAGGTCTTTTTGGAATTAAGTAAAGACGAACCACTCGGTGTTTAGATTACCAAACTGTATTGAAATATTTCCAACCATAAAAAGCTGCAATTGTGCCAATCACAAATAGCATTGGTTTCCAAGCAAATACTGGTATGCTTGGTGTTGCAAGTTTAACTTTGTAATTATCTGCAATTGCATTAACGTATTTTTTGATTTTATCGTGCCAAATGGTATAATCGATTTGATATTTTTTCAAAATCTCTTCTACTTCATAAACTACTGGTGTTCTTTGAGAAAACAAATGCTGAAGATAGTCTCTTGAAACTTCTACTTCTGCATGAATTCCAATTAACCCTTTTTTTAGATCAACCATTCTGATGTGCATTTCCCATGGTTTTTTTAATTTTAGATTCAAACCATTTCCTATCTGTCCTGGTTGTTTGTGTTCAAATTTTACTTTGGTAAATCCTTCTGCTGCAAAAATCTTTGTTAGTTCTTCAAAGCTTTTCTTTACAACAATATGAAGTTGTTCTACACCATCTTTACTGTCCACGTTAATTTTGTGTTTTATTCCATCCAGAAATGAAACTGTTTTAGGATATGTGGTGAGATACTCCATTATTTTTTTCAGTAAATTCCTCTATTTAAAGGAGAATAATATTTCTGGCTAATTTTTTGGAGGATTTGACAGTCCTCTTACGTAAACACACTGATCTGGCGATATTGCCATTTCTGATGGATTGATTTTTCTGTCAGTGAGCTTCGCGTCTGAGTTTCTTATTATTGCAAATGGTTTTGATTCTGCACCTTCGCCCATTTTGTGGTTTGCTATGGTTGCAAGATTGTCTACAACTGCTTGAAATGTAACTTTTAATGGATTGCCATCTAGATCTTTTTTTGCTCTCATATCTAAGACAGGTTCAATCCCTGCACAAGATATTGCAACTCCTGATGTGCCGATTCTTGCTGGCATTAATCTACTATCTACAAGGATAACTCCGACATGGATGAAGAATTTTAAGAAAATTTTTCTACGAATTTCTTCTGCTACGAGATATGGGTTGACTGGATATAGTATGGCTTTCCCTTTTTTTGCGTTTGATTTATCAATTCCTGCATTTGGTGCCATAATGTTGTCTGCAGATGTAATGACAAATCCTCCGATTCCCCCAAAAATTTTATCTGATTCTCTGATGATAATCTCTGCAATTTCAGCTTTTAGTTGATATATCTTTGAAACTTTCCTACCTTCTTCAGATGGTATGATTTTGTCTAAATCCACAATTCTTCCTTGTGAGTTTGAAACGTATTTCGTAGAAATTACTAAAACATCTCCTTCTTCCAAAACTATGTCGTTTTTTCCTAATGTTTTCAGCAATGTTTCAAAAATATCAAATTTTGTCTCCATTTTCTCTGCTACAAGTGGAAAAACCGTTAATTGCACAATGTTTTGATATTTCTTTTCTTTTTTATTGTTGTGAATAATTAGAATTGCTGTAGGTATGGCACATGCAACAAAATGAAATAGATGAAATTTTAGATTACATCAATAGCAAAGTTGCTGAAGATGTGCCTAGTCTTGTAAAAATGATTGTTAGAAAAAAGATATCAAATTTTCAATCTTTTGAGGTTGAATCTCTGCCCGAGTCTTTGAGATCTTGCACTGTCGAAGAATTAATTTCTATCGTAAAACATGGTTTGGATACCAGAAAATTAAAAATCTAACTTTGGTCTAGATTATGAAATAATTCAATATCGTTTGAAATGTGATTTTATGGACAAATCATTCATTATGGTTTTAAGTAAATTTCACCATATACTATCATGTCAAAGAATAATGAGTCTGAATCTTGGGAACAACTCTATGGTTTATCTTGGACAATACTTGACGAAGAATAATACTTCAGGTTTCACCAGATAAGCTCGGAGAAATCGGTAAAAATCACAAACTCTGTGATATAATAAGACAAAAAGAAAGCAAAAAATAATTTTAAATGTTAATTAGCATACTCAAATCCAAAATATAATAAAAAGAAGGTCATACTGAATTTTTTTGGCCTTTTTTGTAAAAAATCCATAGATATGCAATTTCCATATCTGACATTCAAACAGATTCTGAAAAGCTTTTAATCTGTAGGACAAGCTTTTCCGATTATGAACATTGTTGAGAAGATCCTTGCACGTGCCTCTGGAAAGTCTTCAGTATCCCCTGATGATGTAATTTTTGCTAATGTTGATAAAGTAATGATTCATGATGTGTCAGGACCTGGAGTAATCAAGGTATTTGATAAACTAAAGAAACAGGGAATCTCAGTTGACAAGTTATGGGATCCTACAAAGGTCTGGGTTGCTGAGGATCACTTTGTACCTTCAGCTGAAAAAGTTTCAGCTGAGAATATTGTAAAACTATCTAATTTTACTAAACAATACGGAATTGAAAAACACTTCAAGTATGGAATGGGCCAGTATGGGATTTGTCATACTTTGTCTCATGAAGAAGCAATGGTCATGCCAGGCGATGTATATGTAGGTGGAGACTCTCATACAAACACTACCGGTGCATTAGGTGCATTTGCATGTGGATTGGGTCATACTGATGTTGCGTATGTCTTATTGAATGGAAAGATTTGGTTTAAGATTCCTGAAACTATGTACTTTAAGATTAATGGAAAGTTACCTGATCATGTGATGGCAAAAGATTTGATTCTCAAAATTATTGGTGATATTGGAACCGATGGTGGTGCATACAGAACAATGCAGTTTGGAGGAAGTGGAATCGATGAGATGTCTGTTGAGAGCAGATTGACCATGTGTAATATGACCACTGAGGCTGGTGCAAAAAACGGAATAGTGGAATCTGATCAAAAGGTGGTTGATTATCTTACAAGCAGGGGTGCTACAAATGTTAATTTAGTAAAAGGTGATGATGATGCAGAATATTCTCAAATCTTTGAATATGAAGCATCTGAGATGGAACCAATTATTGCAAAACCATTTTCTCCTGAAAATATTTGCATTGTAAGAGAAGCTCCAAATGTTGAATTAGATAAATCATACATTGGCTCTTGTACTGGTGCAAAATATGAAGACTTGGAAGCTGTCGCAAGAATTCTCAAAGGAAGAACTGTAAAAATCAGAACCGAAATTTTACCTGCCGCAATATCAATTTACAAACGGGCCATGGAAAATGGTTTGTTGAAAATATTCTTAGATGCCGGCGTAACAGTTGGACCACCTACATGTGGAGCATGTTGTGGTGCACACATGGGCGTCTTGGCAAAAGATGAAATCTGTATTAGTACTACTAATAGGAATTTTCCAGGAAGGATGGGACATGTTGAATCACAAACATATCTTGCTTCTCCTCAAGTTGCAGCAGCTTCTGCAGTTACAGGTAAAATCACTGATCCGAGGGATTTGATATGAAAGGGAATGTCGTAAAATACGCACAAGATAATATCGACACTGACGTGATCATTCCAGGTCAATATCTAAAAGTACATGATTATGCAGAACTTGCAACACATGCAATGGAGGGATTGGATCCTGATTTCCATTCCAAAGTAAAGGAAGGTGATTTTATTTTATCTGGGAAGAATTTTGGATGTGGTTCAAGTCGAGAACATGCACCAATTGCCTTGTCTCATTCTGGAATAAAGGCAGTACTTGCATTATCTTTTGCAAGAATTTTTTACAGAAATGCTGTTGACGGCGCATTTTTGCTACCCATTGAAATTGAACAAGATGCATATGATGGAATCTCTGAAGGAGATGAAATTGAAATTAAACTATCTGTAAATGAAATTAAAAATATCACAAAAAACCAGACCTATAAAATGAAACCGTTCTCAGAAATTATTGGAAAAATTATCTCTGCAGGTGGTCTATTCAAATACAAGCCAGACCAAGATTGAAATGGGAAAAACACTTTTTGAAAAAATCTGGGAATCTCATGTTGTAGTTGAAAAGTCAAACAGCCCTTCTCTTATTTACATTGACCGACATTTGGTGCATGAGGTAACTTCTCCACAAGCTTTTGATGGACTAAGGATGAATAACCGTAAGGTTCGAAGGCCCGATCTTACCATAGCTACAATGGATCACAACGTTCCTACAAATGACAGATCTCTTCCAATATTGGACCAAACATCTGCAATCCAAATTCAAGCATTGGAAAAAAATTGTAAAGATTTTGGAATCACATTATTTGATATCAGCAGCCCTAATCAGGGCATAGTTCATGTAATTGGTCCTCAGTTGGGAATTACTTTGCCTGGTTCCACAATTGTTTGTGGGGATAGTCACACCTCTACACATGGTGCATTTGGCGCATTGGCCCTAGGAATTGGAACAAGCGATGTAGAACATGTCTTGGCATCTCAAACTATGTGGTTAGAAAAACCAATACCATTTGAAATCAGAGTAGAAGGAAAACGAAAAAATCCTCATGCAGTTACTGCAAAAGATATCATTCTATCAATTATCAAAAATATTGGAACTGGTGGTGGTACTGGTACTGTAATTGAGTATAGGGGGGAGGGAATAGAAGATCTTTCTATGGAGCAGAGAATGACCATTTGCAATATGTCCATTGAAGCCGGAGCCAGAGCTGGCTTGATTGCACCTGATGAAAAAACATTTGAATATCTTAGAGGCAGAAAATATACTCCCAAAAATTATGAATCTCTAGTTGATACTTGGAAAGATCATCTAAAGACTGACGATGATGCAACCTTTG
>Ga0210044_10003495_pt1 | contig 22416 bp, 20 predicted proteins | sample CryGey13umfilter_2_FD_183959 | JGI IMG/M metagenome (GOLD analysis project Ga0210044, IMG submission 183959) | Groundwater microbial communities from aquifer in Utah, USA - Crystal Geyser 4/9/14 3 um filter (SPAdes) (version 2) | ecosystem: Environmental > Aquatic > Deep subsurface >... | reverse complement strand
TGGAAATGGGTACGCATACCTGCTTTAACTCTTATGGCCGGCTGTTGCTTATGCTGGAAAACCTCGGCCTGAAAGATCAGTTACAGGCGCGTGCGAAGTTGCGCTACCGGATGCTGGCCGGCGGACAACTGGTATCGATTCCTTCGCGGTTGCGTTTTGTCGAACTGATCAGCCATGCCTGGCGCATCTTTTCACTGCAGAAAGAGGCGAAGTCTGTCGCGCAGTATTACGGCGCTTTGGTGGGTGACAACAACTATGCTGATGTCTTCCGCCATGCCTTCAATGCCGTACTCTGCCAGCAGGCGGATCAGGTGCCATCCGACATGCTGTTTCGCAAGCGCCCGCGTGATAAAGCAGTGATACGCAGTTACACCTTTGCCGAAGGCTTGAGCACTATTATCAGCAAGCTCGAGCAGCAACTGGATGTGAAGAAAGGGGTTGCTGTTCAGGCAGTTCGTCATGGCGCAGAGGGATATGAGGTGGAAGTCGGTGAAGACGTTTACGTTGCCGGAAAACTGGTCTGTGCCACACCGGTGCTGACCGCTTCCCGCCTGCTCAGGGAGGCGCATGCCGACATCGCGGAGCAGCTGGGCTGGGTGCAGGAGGTCGAGATCGAGTCGGTCGGCATCGTCGTCAATAAAGATGACCTGAAACTTGAGGCCGTGGCGGGCATTATTGCAGTCGATGGTGATTTCTATTCCGCAGTGACCAGAGATTATGTGGATCATGCGCAGTTGCGTGGTTTTGCGTTCCACTTCAAGCCGGGGCTGCTCGATGACGCACAGAAACGGGAGCGCATCTGTTCATTGCTGGGTATAAATCCCTCCGCACTGCTGTATGAATTTCACAAAACCAATCGTCTGCCTGCACCGGATATGGGGCATCATCAGCTGATGGCCGGGCTGGACGAATTGCTGGTCAATAAATCGCTGGGGCTTGTCGGCAACTATTTTGACGGTGTGGCCGTCGAAGATTGTCTGGAGCGGGTGGATAAAGAGTTTTCGCGTATCTCTCAGGTCGTATGAGATATTTCTGGTTGCCTGTCGTGCTGTTGTTCAGCGCCTGCGGCTTTGATGAAAAAACGGATGTGATGTTTGAATGCGCCTCACCATCGGGCGCCCGGATCGCCACGGTTTATCGTGTTTCAAGCGGTGATCGACCGGGAGATCAGGAGATGAAGGTCAATGTCCATCCCGCTGGCAGCTCCCTGAATGACAATATGCACAGTTTCTCTTTCAAACATGGCTATGATGTCATCCTGACATGGCACTCAGATCATGACATGGCAATTGAATACCCTGCCGACTCGGAGATCACCCATCAGGAGATGGTTATCTTCGGAACCAGTCAAACCTTCAGTTCCAGCGATCAGATCAGGGTGGATTATCAGGAGAAACCATCCACGCATGGCTATTTCGTCGTGGAAAAAAGATGTTTTACCGAGGTTCTAACGCGCATGGATTTTTCCACCCCGTGATATGAAACATGATCACAGGGTGAAGAAATCCATGCAGGCGCGTTGTTTGTTTCATGTTAAAATAGCGTCTGTTGTGGCGAGTGGCTCTTCCAGCCGATCCACTTTGCGTCTGATCTCTGCCGCGAACGCACTGACGCCGATCCATGCGATGGCCTTATCAAGTTCATGACCGTGCAGTACCAGCGTTTCATCCAGGCCGGCAACCTCAGTGGCAACCTGATAGATTTTGGCCAGACCAAAGCCGACCGTATTGCGGGCAACGATGGCCAGTTTTCCATTTTTGCGGAATTTCGCCTGCTGCATGCGTTTACCGGCAGAAAAAACTGCCTGATGAGATAGTTTTGCGGCAGAGGCGGACTCACAGATCACGCATAACCCCACGGCTCCCGGATTTTCATCACTGTCCTTGAGCAGTTCGGAGATATGAGCATCGATCTCTTCATCAAGGACTTGCCCATGGAAAATGGCCAGCCTGAAGCCCGGATTAGAATAATTCTCGAAATAAATGCCCAAATGCCGCTCCTGCGAAGAAATCTGACTCTTATTAATAGCAGAAAATCGGCAATTTGATCGTTGTTTTCAGAGGCCGGCTGGAGAGCGGCTTGAGCGCGCTCCAGCCGGCTGTTTTACCCCTGCCAGACCAGTACCGGATTACGCGCAGCCTGTGTTTCATCAAGCCTGCGGCGGAACGGTTTTAACGGTGCCTGATGCAGCAGCTCCGTATCTCCGGCTTCACAGGCATCGGCAATATCGAGCATGGCATCACAGAAGGCATCCAGCGTTTCGCGAGATTCGGTTTCAGTCGGTTCGATCAGCATGGCGCCATGCACAATCAACGGGAAGTAAACTGTCATCGGATGGAACCCCAGATCAATCAACCGCTTGGCGATATCGAGCGTTTTTACACCATGTTTGTTCTGGATCTCGTCGGTGAGCAGGCACTCATGTTTGCAAAGTCCTTTAAAAGGCACGTGGTAACGATCTTTCAGGCGATGCAGAATGTAGTTGGCATTGAGCACGGCGTCGCCGGCAATCTGGTGCAGGTGCTGGCGACCAAAGGCCGAGATGTAGGCATGCGCACGCAGCATCACGCCGATCTGGCCGGGGCTGCCAAGCACCGGGCCGATGGAGGTGCCGCTGCCATTCACCAGTGCGAACGTTTCGCCCTGCTTTTCAATGCGCGGTACCGGTAAATATGGAGCCAACGTATCATTTACAGCTACAGGTCCGCCACCCGGTCCACCGCCGCCATGCGGGGTGGCGAAGGTTTTATGCACATTGATATGCAGGCAGTCGATACCCATGTCGCCGGGGCGGGCCACGCCGACCAGCGCATTGAGGTTGGCGCCATCACCGTAAACAAAACCGCCGGCATCATGCACCAGCTGGCAGATCTCCTTGATATCCGACTCAAAGGCACCGGCCGTGTTCGGGTTGGTCATCATCAGGGCGGCAGTCTCATCATCCAGATGTCTTTTCAGTTCATCCAGATCGATGCGCCCATCCGGACCTGATTTCAATTCGACACAGTGCATGCCGCACAGGGCCGCCGAAGCCGGGTTGGTACCGTGCGCCGAATCGGGCACGAGCACCTTGCGACGATGCTGCTGGCCGCGTGCATCGAGTGCGGCGCGGATCATCATCAGGCCAACCAGTTCGCCATGTGCACCGGCCGCAGGCTGCAGCGTGAGGTGCGGCAGACCGGATATTTCTCCCAGCCAGCCCTGCAACTCATAGAGCAGTTCGAGGACGCCCTGCGCTGTATCCTGCGGTTGATCCGGGTGGATGTGGGCCAGCCCCGGCAGGCGAACCACCTGCTCATTGACGCGCGGGTTATATTTCATGGTGCAGGAACCCAGCGGATAGAAACCGGTTTCAATGCCGTGGTTCCACTGTGAAAGACGTACGAAGTGGCGCACGGTTTCCGGCTCTGAGAGTCCCGGAATATTGGCGGGCTTTTTACGCGAAAAAGCGCTCAATGCCGTTGAAATGTCACCGTTTACACCGGGCAGGTTGATCGATTCAGGTGCTTCATGAGCATGTTCAAACAGCAGCGGTTCTTCATGCTGCATGCCTACGGTGCCGGAATATTTGAAAGTGTTGTTGCTGCTCATTTTGCCACCTCCAGAAGCGCCAGATAGTCATTGATGTCATCCGCCTCGACCATTTCAGTGGTGGCAACGAGCAGGTGGCGGGGCTCTGCAGCGGCATCGATCTTCTCCAGCGGGATACCGGCAAACATGTCCCGGGCTTTTGCTGCGGCAAGGAAGGCATCGCGTGCCTCACGATCGGCAAAGCTCAGTACGGTTTCATTGAAACGGGCACCGGAGGCGGCGCTCACATGATCCGGCAACTGCGACACGAGCGACTGCAGTGCTGCAGCCGAGTGGCGGGCAACAGTTGCCAGACCCGCATCACCCATCAGTGTCATATAGGTCGCGGCGGCGGTACACATCAGACCCTGATTGGTGCAGATGTTGGAGGTCGCTTTTTCGCGCCGGATATGCTGCTCACGGGTGGAGAGGGTGAGTACAAAACCGCGTTTGCCGTCGGCGTCAGAGGTCAGGCCGCAAACACGCCCCGGCATCTGGCGCAGGTATTTCTGTTTGCAGGTAAACAGCCCCAGATGCGGGCCGCCAAACCCCATCGGGATACCGAGCGACTGGCCGGAGCCGACCGCGATATCCGCGCCCAGGGCACCGGGTGACTCGATCAGGGCAAAAGCGGAAACATCGGAGAAGGCTACAACCATCAGGCATTTGGCGGCATCGCATGCGGCACGCAGCGGAGCCAGATCGTAAACCGAGCCATAAAAATCGGGGTACTGCACAATTACGCAGGCTGTTTCCTCATCAATGGCTGCGATCACCCTGTCCAGATCGGTACCGAACTGGCCCATATCGACTCCAACAAATTCACCGTCAAGCCTGGAGAGATAGTTGGCGGTAACGCTGCGGTAGCGCGGATTGACGGAACCAGCCATGACCACGCGGTTTTTGCGGGTGACGCGACGGGCCATCAGGGCCGCTTCCGCAGTTGCCGTGGCTGCTTCATACATCGAGGCATTGGATACATCCATGCCGGTCAGACGCGCGATCATGGTCTGGAACTCGAACAGCGCCTGTAGTGTGCCCTGTGAAATTTCCGGCTGGTAGGGGGTGTAGGCAGTGAGGAATTCACCGCGTGAAATGATGTAGTCGACTACGGCTGGAACAAAGTGGTTGTAGGTGCCGCCGCCGAGAAAATAACGGGTGTTGGTGGCATTGCGGTTTTTCTCGGCGGCTTTGGTGAACTTGCGCACGATGCCGGCTTCGGAGAGCGCATCAGCAATATTCAGCGAACCCTCGTCGAGGTGAAATTCGGCAGGAATGTCGGCAAACAGGTCTGACATGGCGGATACGCCGATCTTTTCCAGCATCGCTGATCTGTCTGTGTCTGTGTGTGGAAGAAACCGCATGTGTGTGTCCTTGTTAACCGCAAAGGACGCAAAGCTTCGCTAAGAGGTTTACAGGATAAACGTTGCGAAACTTTGCGCCCTTTGCGGTGAATGTGTTTTTCTTACTCTTCGAGGAAAGTGGTGTACTCGTCGTCGCTCATCAGTTCGACAGACTCATCACTGGTGATTTTGATTTTGGCAATCCATCCCGCACCGTAAGCATCGCTGTTCACCTGTTCAGGTGCACCTTCGAGTGCTTCGTTGACTTCAATCACTTCACCGGCAAGTGGCGCGTAGACATCTGAAACGGCCTTCACCGATTCAACTACTGCATAGGCTTCACCGGCATTCACTTCACGGCCGATCTCCGGCAGTTCAACAAACACGATATCGCCAAGCGCTTCCTGTGCGTGGTCGGTGATGCCGAATGTGGCCGTATCGCCTTCGATACGCACCCACTCGTGGTCTTTGGTATATTTTATCTCAGCAGGAATGGTCATTTCAATCTCCCCTTTTTACTCACCACGGAGGACGCAGAGGACGCAGAGGAAAGGTTTATTCTGCAGTGTCTGGCCATCCACTTTATTTTACTGCTTCCATCTGGAGGCAAAAGTCTTGGTATATTTAACAATGCTAACAATGCAGCGCAAAGATGACATGAAGATAACTCTGCGTCCTCTGCGGTGAAAGTGTTTTCATTTTCTTACGTTGCTGCGCACGAAAGGTAATGTGGTGCGCTGTGCAGGTACAGCCTTGCCGCGAATTTCAACACTAAGCTCACCGCTTTCCGCATGCTCCGGTTTGACATAAGCCAGTGCGACACCGCCGGCCATGGGGCTGAACATGCCCGAAGTGACTTCGCCGGTTTCTGCGCCATCGGCAAATACCTTGTAATGTTCGCGCGGAATACCGCGTTCGGTCAGTTTAAGCGCAATCAGCCGCTGCCGGGGGCCCTCGGCTTTGCGCGCTTCAACAGCCGCCTTGCCGATAAAGTTACCTTTATCCAGCTTGGTGATCCACATCAGTTTGGCTTCTACAGGCGTGACGGCATCGGAAATTTCATGGCCGTAGAGCGCATAACCCATTTCTGTGCGCAGCATGTCGCGTGCAGCCAGCCCGATCGGTTCGGCACCATTGGCCAGCAGTTTTCGCCATACATCCACAGCCAGACTGTTGGGGATATAGATCTCGAAGCCGTCTTCACCGGTGTAACCGGTGCGGGATACAATGCCTGCAGTGCCGGCCACTTTGACCTGTGCAAATTTGTAATAGCCGATGGATTCCAGATCCGTATCGATCAGCGGTTGCAGGGCGGCCTGAGCAGCAGTGCCCTGCAGGGCCAGCAGGGTGGTCTCATCGGATTCATCGATTACGCTGACATCAAAGCCCGCTGCCTGCGTCTGCAGGTGCGCCACATCCTTGTGCCGGTTGGAGGCATTGATGCAGAGATAGTATTCGCTGTCTGATATTTTATAGGTGGTGATGTCATCGATGAAGGTGCCGGACTCACCCAGCAGGGCGGAGTAGTGAACCTGCCCCAGGGCCAGTTTCGACACATCATTGGTGGTGACATACTGCAGAAAGGCCAAAACATCGGGGCCTGTCACGCGCACCTGCCCCATATGGGTGATGTCAAAAATGCCTGCGGCACCTTCGCGCACGGCGGTGTACTCTTTCAGGGCGCCCTGTTTGTACTGTACCGGCATTTCAAAGCCGGCAAACGGAACGATTTTTCCACCCAGTGTCACATGTTCGTCAAACAGCGGCGTTTTGGCCAATGGTTCGGACATCCAGTTAATCTCCCACGTGTGTTTTAAATGCCTGTACGGTATTGGCCAGCAGCATGGTGATGGTCATCGGACCCACGCCGCCCGGTACAGGCGTAATCCAGCCGGCCCGTTTGCTGGCCGATTCAAATTCAACGTCGCCGGTCAGGCTGCCATCTTCTCGGCGATGAATGCCGACATCGATGACAATGGCACCGGGCCTGATCCATTCACCCTTGATCAGTCCCTGTTTGCCGGCTGCGGCAACAACAACTTCAGCGCGTTCAATATGCGATTGCAGGTTTTTACTGAAACGATGCGTAACAGTAACGGTGGCGCCTGCCAGCAGTAGTTCCAGCGCCATCGGGCGGCCGACAATATTGGAGGCGCCGACAATCACGCACTCCTTGCCATGCAGGTCGATGCCGGTCTCCTCCAGCAGCTTCATGCAGCCGTAAGGCGTGCAGGAGCGCAGGGCGGGTTTGCGGGAGGCGAGGCGTCCGACGTTATACGGGTGAAAGCCGTCGACATCCTTGCCCGGATCAATGGCTTCAAGAATGGTTTCCGAATTGATATGGGCGGGCACAGGCAGCTGCACCAGAATGCCGTCCACTTTCGGATCGTTATTCAATTCCGTGATCAGGCCGAGCAGGTGCTGCTGGCTGGTGTCGGCAGGCAGCTCATGTGAGAAGGAGCGGATGCCCGCTTTTTCACAGCCGATTTTCTTGTTTTTGACATAGACATGCGAAGCCGGGTCATTGCCGACGATAATCACCGCCAGTCCCGGTTTGCGCCCGTGTTTCTGGGTCAGCAGGTCGGCTTCCAGACGAATCTCGCCGCGCAGCCGCTCAGCCAGTGCCTTGCCATCCAGTATCTTTGCAATTGATGAGTTCATGGTTGCGTATTGTTGCAGCAACCGCCCATTCCGACAATGGCGATCATGACCTCTTTCCACCGCAGGGGACGCAGAGGACGCGGAGGAAGACCGAAATATATGAATATGGTCTCCGGTATGGCGCCAATGACCACGGATATTCATTCGCAATAGTGTCTTAGATATTAACCCCGCACTATTCACAAACAACTGCCGCGCCCTTGCTTTTCCTCTGCGTCCCTTGCGACAAGGTGAATCGAGCTTTCGAGAGAGAAGGCACCCTGGGGTGCCTCTGCGGTGAGTCAGGTCTCTATGCGACAAGGTGATCGAGGCCTGCGAGAGAGAAAGCACACTGAGGTGAAATGGTGTGTACTTCGTGATCTTCGTGGTGAATAGTTTCTGGACTATGAGAATCGGTATTGATCTGGGCGGCACCAAAATCGAGTTGATTGCACTCGATGCAGAGGGGCGTGAGTTAACACGATTTCGCCAATCCACCCCTGCCGGTGACTACCATCAAAGTGTTGCGGCCATTGCTGCGATGGTGGAGCAGGCGGAGAGCGTGTTGGCAGCAACCGGCACGGTCGGCATCGGCACGCCCGGGGCTGTGTCGTTGAAAAGCGGCCTGATGAGAAATTGCAACTCCACCTGTTTGAACGGTCGCCCGCTCAAGGCCGATATCGAGCAGCTGCTGGGCAGGGAGGTGCGCATGAGCAATGATGCCAACTGTTTCGCCCTTTCCGAAGCCGTGGATGGTGCGGGGGCGGGTTGCGATGTGGTGTTCGGCGTGATTCTCGGTACAGGTGTGGGGGGAGGCATTGTTGTGCGCGAGTCCGTGCTCGATGGCGGCAATCATATCGCCGGGGAATGGGGCCATAATCCGTTACCTTATCCGCAAAGCCATGAGTTGCCGGGGCCGGCATGTTACTGTGGCCGCTCCGGCTGTATCGAAACATGGTTGTCCGGGCCGGGTTTGTCCGGCGATTTTTTGCGCTTGTACGGCAGCGATATCAGCGCTGAACAGATTGTGCTGCAGGCACAGGCAGGCGACAGGGGTTGCATGCATCAACTCGATGTTTATTGTGATCGGCTGGCCCGGTCGCTGGCTGGCATCATCAATATGCTTGATCCGGATGTGATTGTGCTCGGCGGCGGCGTGTCGAATATAAAACAGCTGTATGAACGTGTGCCTGAGACCTGGGGGCAATATGTCTTCTCGGATCAGGTGCGGACAAGGCTGTTGCCGCCAGTGCACGGGGATTCATCCGGCGTACGTGGGGCAGCCTGGTTGTGGGGAAGATGATGAAAATAATGCATGTTGGTTTGATTGTTTCCGATTTGAAGGTGGCAGCGCAGTTTTATGAGCAGCTGTTGGGGCTTTCACCCGTTGAGCGGCCGCAGCTGGGTTTTGACGGCTTATGGTACGGGCTGGAAGGCGGACAGCAGATCCACCTGATGCTGCTGGATAATCCGTATGCGGGCTGCGAAAAACCGGCACATGGCGGCCGGGATAATCATCTGGCCATGCAGGTGGATGATGTTGACGGCATTCGGGCCCGTCTGGATGCTGCCGGCATTGCAGTCACCGTAAGCAAATCCGGCCGCAAGGCCCTGTTCTGCCGCGATCCTGACGGCAATACGATAGAGCTTTTCAGTTAAAGTCGAAAATTGCACCACAGAGGACGCAGAGGACGCAGAGGACGCAGAGGACGCAGAGGACGCAGAGGACGCAGAGGACGCAGAGGACGCAGAGGACGCAGAGGACGCAGAGGAAAGGCCAATATAAAGATAGGGGATGAAGCACTCCGAGTTTCCGACACTTGAAATATTAAGACTGCATCTAACGATTTACTGTTTTTCCTCTGTGTCCTCTGCGTCCTCTGCGGTAGATGGCTTTTGTGCCGGAATCATATTCTGTAGCCATGTCGCGAGCTGTTGATTAGAGTTTTTCCCATGACAAATCATTCAGTACGTTGTGATCTCTGCGGTGGCGAACAGGTAGAGATTGTTTCCCGATCAGACAGGCATCAGAAGCCGCTGGATACCGGCCTATGCCTTGGTTGCGGCCTTGTGATGCATGTGCCTGTACCGAGCGAAGCAGAGGTGGCCGAGTATTATGCCACCCGCTACAGGCAGGACTATCACGGCGAGCTACAGCCCTCAGAGCGCCGTGTCATGCGCGCATGGAATAATGGCAAACGCATCTATAGTCAGCTGCGCTCCAGCATCCCCGGAGTCAAAACTGTGTTTGAAATCGGTGCCGGCATTGGCTGTACCGTGAAATACTTTGAAGATCAGGGTTTGAAAGCTTCGGGCATTGAACCGAATCGCGATTTTAATGCGTTTACGCGCAGCAAGCTGTTCGCCGATGTCGAAAATGTGAATATGTATGATCTTGAGCCGGCGCCAAGAGCCGATCTGGTGCTGCTGATTCATGTGATCGAGCACTTTTCATCGCCGACAAAAGCGTTGAAGTATATTCACGGTCTGATTCATGATGACGGTCTGTTTTATGTCGAGTGCCCGAATTTGACCGGCCCGTTTGCAACGCATGATCGCATGTTCCACTATGCTCATATCTATAACTTCTCGCCGGAAACGTTGCAGGCGTTGGCCGAGCAGTGCGGTTTTGAACGGGTTGAGTGTTTTTCCGGTGAAAACGATGCCGATATTCATATGTTGTTCAAAAAAGTCGCCATGCAGGAGAAACCGGTCAATCTTTCCGGTCATGCCGATCGGGTGCGCGTGCGCATCAATAAATATAATGCCCTGAGTTATCACATGCGTCCGGGTTATCTTTCCAAACGGGCGCGCAAGGTCTCCTCATATCTGATGGAATATATGAAAGCCCGCGAGTTTGTTTCAACCCTGCTCAGTCGCCTGGAAAAACAACGCGGATAATCTTTTTTTTGCACCGCAAAGGGGCCGCTCCTGCGCATCCATGCGCTCGCGGCATTTGGGCGTCCTGCCCGGCACGCAGAGTTCCGCGAAGTAAAACCAACTGTTTTGTGCGAAGCTTTACCTGTTAATTGGCAATACGAAATGCCGCTGAAAAAGGTCCGTTGATAAAAAATGAATTTACTCTGCGAAACTCTGCGGTTAGCCACTGCGGTGAAAAGGCCTTATGCGTGCATGGCCTCGAAGAAGACGCGGTCGATATTCTCGCCCCACTGGTGGTGATACAGGTTTAACCAGTGCTCGGCCTGCGTCTGACCGGATTCAACTGCACGTTCAAGTGGCGCAAGGAACAGACTTTCGGTTTGTCCTGACTGGTTGCGGATATCCAGTTGCTCGAGGCCGCCGCGTGCAATATCGAGCATCGACTCACAAAGCTTCAGTACGCTGGTATCCCTGAACGGCGTCGCCAATGCTGTTGCAGGCACCTGTTGCCTGAGTTGCGACACTTCTGCGTGTGTCCAGTCGGCAATCAGATCCCATGCCTTTTGCAGTGCCTGTTCGTCATAGAGCAAGCCTTTCCAGAGCGCAGGCAGCGAGCAGATCCACGGCCATGGTCCGGCATCTGCGCCGCGCATCTCCAGATACTGTTTCAGGCGCACATCGGGGAAGAGGGTGGAGATATGCAGTTCCCAATCCGCCATGGTGGGGAACTCACCGGCCATCTGCGGCAACTTGCCGATCAGGAAATCCCTGAAGCTGCCGCCGCTGCAATCAATGTAGATGCCATTGCGAATGACAAAATACATCGGCGCATCCAGCGCCCACTCGGTGTAAGCGGCAAAGCCGAAGTCCTCTTTAAAGGTGCAGGCCGGTATGCCGGTACGTCTGTTATCGGTATCCAGCCAGCAGGCGCCCCGGCGAGAAAGCAGGCCGGATGGTTTGCCGCATTCAAAGGGGCTGGCGGCATAGAGCGCAGTCACCAGCGGTTGCAGGCAGAGGGAGATGCGCATTTTTCTGGCCATGTCGGCCTCGGAGCTGAAGTCCAGATTGGCCTGCACAGTGGCTGTGCGTAGCATCATGTCGAGCCCGCCACTGCCGACTTTGGGCATATATGCGCTCATCAGCGCATAGCGTGCTTTGGGCATCAACGGGATATCTTCCCGCTGCCATTTGGGCTGAAAGCCCATGCCGAGAAAGCCGATGCGCAGCTCATCCGAGATGCCTCTCAGTATTTTGTGATAAGTCGTGGTCTCTTCGCAGGTCTGGTGAATGGTTGCCAGCGGCGCACCTGAAAGTTCCAGCTGTCCGCCGGGCTCCAGTGTGATCGATGCAAGCCCCTTTTTCAGTGCAATAATTTTGCCGGCTTCTTCGACGCGTTCCCAGTCACTGCCGGCCAGCATCTCAAGCACCTTGCGAATACTGCGCTCACCGTCATAGGGAATGGGGCGGAGCGTATCCATGCAGAAGCCGATCTTTTCATGCTCGGTGCCGATGCGCCATGCCTCGCGGGGCTTGTTGCCTTCGGCAAACCAGTTGGCGAGATCGGATGGGGTGAGGTGCGAAGTCATGCCGGCAGCTTATCCTATTATATATAGATAGAGTAGATGGTTTGCTTTGGCTTGCGAAAGCTTAGGGCTGCAGGTACTGCCTGAGTGGCGCCAGTTGTTCTTCATAATGCTTCCAGCGAGCTACAGAATTCTGGTGTATGGGTTTGCGTACCTGGAACATACTTGCAGTGGCTACCGATGCAGTGGATTTATGGGAAGCCAAACATTCTTTATGCCACTCCAGATGGCAGCCCTCCAGCAGGCGACGTAATTCAACTTCAGTGTTGCCTACCAGTTGCTCATAGCTGACTTCCAGCAAGATTTCCTTCGGTAAGACTTCACGCCAATGTTGCATCAGTTTCTGATAGCGCACGTACTGGCGCCCCAATTCATCCAGTTCGAACGAGTAGGGGATTGATGCTCCGGCAAAGTTCTCCTGGAACATAGAGAGGCAGGAGGCTATTGGCTCTCGCCTTACGTGGATGATGTGTGCATTTGGTATGGCCTTGGCGATTAATCCGGCATAGAGATAGTTGTTTAGCGTTTTATCTATGATTCGGCCATTTAGGCCATATTCCTGTGTTAATCGCCTGTTGTATTCCTTGCCAACCTCAACGAGGTCGGGATCGCTCGCGGACGCCAGTTTTTCGATCAGTTTTGTATTACTTACTTTTTGACTGCGCCCGACAATGGCCTGTTGCATGGCATCCATCTCTCCGGATGCTGTCAGGTCCGGGTGCCGGGAGAGAGCGTGTTCCAACAGGGTTGAGCCGCAACGCGGCATACCTATAATGAATACCGGTGCTGTATCACTGTCTGCCATTTCCCCCTCTCCCGCAAAGCGGGATGAAGGGAAGGCCTCAGCGGCGACCTTATGGAGGTCCCTCTGTTCTTCCTCATGGTAAGTGATCCGCTGGCGCCGCTGGCAGTTGGCTTCAGTCCAATAGTCAAAGGCCAGTTTGTGGTTTCCTTGCTTGTCAGCGTTCTTGCCCAGGACAAAGGCTGCATTGATGCGCCGTTCGCTTCCGGGTTCTTCCTGTGTATACAGCTTTTTCAGACTTAACAGATCCTGTTCCCTCTGCTCATAGTCGCCGCTGTTAATCAATACTGCGAGAGCTTCAATATAGTCGGGCTTAAGCGTAATGGCTTGCCGTAATCGTATCCTTGCTTCATCCAGCTTGCCTTGTTGCATAAGATACACTGCCATGTCATGGAGAACGACAGGGTCATTCGGAGCAGATGCATGGGCTTTCTCTATCAGTGCCATTGCGGCATCGGTTTCAAGCACCTGGCTGTAAATACATGCGGCCTTTTTTAGCAGCAGAACATTGCAGGGTTCCTGAACGAGGCCTTGCTCAAAAAGTTTTATAGAATGGCGGAACTCTCCGATTGCATCAAGTGCAGAGCCATAGGCAGCATAGCCGTTGGCTTTTTCAAACAGGTGAGGCGCTTGCGCCAATATCTTCGGATATATTTCTGCCGCTTTATCTTCCTGGTTATTGTATAGCAGGCAGCTGGCGTAATTGATAAGAAAAAGAGCCCGCTTTGGTGCTGCCTGACAGGCCCTGCCCAGCCAATGGACTGCGGTAGCATGATCAAGCTGCATGGAGGCAATCATACCCCGGGCATACATAACCTCCAGAAGATCCTTGTGTTGCCTGTCAGCTTGATCACAGATTCGCATGGCCAATGCAAATTGTCCCTTTCCTGCTTGCGCCAGTGCCTTTTCTGCAAGGGCAATGAGCTCTCGTTTGTGTTTATTAGAAAGTTTCAATGCTGCCATATAGTCTCCATCGGCATAAACTTTAATGCTTATGTTAAATCGCTTCAATCATATTGCTTTTAAAGCTTGGTGAATAAATTCGGATGTACCTCTTAAGCCTCTCGTTTGTTGATAGAGCAATTGCGCCATGCTTATTATGTTTATGAATGGAAGGTCTAACGTGCCTAGCCAAAGACACAGCCATATCTATTTGTATAGGGGTGATCCTATCGCGCCACACTGAAAGCACTCCCATGCTTTCTATCCTTATTAGAAAAGGCCTAACGCACAATCCTGGATATTCCCCAGGCATTCATTTGATTGAGCTATCGCGCCCGTTCAAAGATACACCCATATCTTTGAACGGGCTTGCTTGTGGCAAAATGACACACGGTTAATGTGTCATGTTGACCCAGTGACGCACATCACGTTAATGTTCGCCACGTCATCACTGAGGGACGAGTAACAACCGCAAGGAAGAAGCTTGAAACGAGGAATGAAGATTTTTGCACTGGCTCCACGGAGTCAAATCTAATTACAAGGATATCACAACATGAAGAAAATGATTCTTTCTGCTGCTGCTTTCGCTGTTGTTGCTATTTCTGCTGTTGCAGTTGCACCAACTACTTCTGAAGCAATCCCAGCATTCGCACGTCAGACCGGCGCTGCATGTCTTGCTTGTCATCACCTGAGCTTCCCAGCTCTGAACGCTTTCGGCCGTTCATTCAAACAGGGCGGTTTCGTTGACGTTGGCGAACAGGCTCTTATTGAAGATGACATGCTGTCTATCACTTCATCTGTAAACTTCTCTGCAGTACTGCGCCCACAGTTCGTATCTACAACTGTATCTGGCTTGCCAACTGCAACTGCAAACGTTACTACCAAGTCTGTAGCAATTCCTGCTGACCAGGTACTGCTGATCGGCGGCCGTATCGGTACCAACTCCGGTGTATTCGTAGAATACGACGGAACTTTCGCTAACTATCAGCAGATCAACTCTTGGGACGTTGGCGGCATGAAAGCCGGTGTTTCTATCTTCAACTCAGGCTTCGGCGAAACTGCTGGTATGGAAGTAGGTTCTACTTTCGGTCAGCACGGCGGCCTGCTGGGCGGTAAGGCTCTGTCTGCATCTGAAAACATCTCCGGCGTTGCTAAAGCAGCAGTTGGCGGCATTGGCGGCGTAGCTGTATTCGCAGCTAACGAAATGTTCACTGCTTCTATCTCCGGTATTACTGGTACTGCTGCTGCACTCGGCGGCGTTGGTAACGGTTGGAAGCTGGCTCCATCTTTCCGCGGTTTCGCAACTGTTGAAGCTGGTGGCTTCGAAGTTGGCTTCGGTGTTGGTCTGACTTCCGGTTCTACCGGTAACGCACAGACTGCAGCTGCACTGTTGCTGCCAGTTGGCACTGCAATCGACATGAAGAAATGGATGATTGACGCACAGGTTCAGGGCGAAATCGGCGACATGGGCTTCGCAGCTTATGCTGACTATGCATCTGCATCAGCTTCTACCCTTACTTCTCTTAACCTGTTCAACCCAGGTCTGACTACTCTGAAAGGCTACTCTTTCCGCGCTGAACTGAAACCTACTCACACTATCGTAGTTGGTGCTGGTTTCGGCAACCTGAAGGACGCTACTACCAAGGCCACTCAGTGGCAGGTTGGTGCTGAATACGAAATCTACCAGAACTTCGTAGTTGCACTGGTATATAACAACACTAAAGTCAAAACCGTTGGCGTTCCTACCGACGTAACTGTTAAGACTACTCTGCTGGACATCGAAGCACTGCTGTAATAGCGGCTTTCGAAAGAATGCATAACGAGAGGGAGGCTTCGGCCTCCCTCTTTTCTTTTATATGGGAAGGCTTCGGCCTTCCCATATTTTTTTGTTTCAGTAGATATGTATAAAGCAGCGCTTGACCCGGAAGGCCCCAGCGGCTGGAATTGCGGATATGACATATACTCTGAAATACTTCCTTTTAGCTTTTCTTCTTTTATTTCTTTCAGCCTGCAGCAGCATGCCCAAGCTTTTCTGGGATACGGATGAGGGGCGGGGAACCGGTCCCGCATATGCCAAGGGTGGCGCAGTAGACAGCGCGGGTGATAATCCACGAGCGCCACTGGAAGTGCCGCCGGAGCTGAGGGCCGAACTGGAGATGCCGGAAGCGGGGCAGACGAGCAGTAATGCAGCGCAGGTGCCTGTGCAGTATCGTCAGGCCGTGGCGGGTAAAGCCGTAGCGCTGGATGCGCGTCTCTACGATGTTCAGCCGAATCAGCTCTTATCAGCGGTAGTGGACGCCATGACATCACTGAACCTGCCGGTTGGCTCAGTGGACTCACCAAGCGGTATAGTTACATCAGATTGGGTCAGGAAGGGGTCAAGTAATGATGGTTTGATGGGCCTGGGCAATATCTTTGGCGCCAGTTCATCTGTTTATCGCTATCGCTTCATTGTACGGGTATTCAACGCTGATGCAGGCAATAGCCGCCTGGAGGTGCGCACGCTTACCCAGTCTTATCAGAACAGTCACTGGGTGAATAAGCCTGCAAATATCAAGCTTAGTGCCGACCTGTTTGATGCAGTTGAAAAACAGCTCGGGCTGATGCCCGCCCAACCGCAGCCGGTTGTGGATGCAGTTGCAGAATAACTTGCCATGAATTCAACTTTCCGCAACGTTGTTTTAATTTCATTTGTTTTGATGCTTTCTGCATGCAGTAACACGCCGAAACTCTTCTGGGATACGGATGAGGGACGTGATCAGGCGGCCGGCTCCGGTGTGGCAGGGGCAGCAAAAGGCTCATCTGCAGAAATTATGCCTGAAATGGCGGCAGAAAGTGCTTCCGGACGTGAACTGCCTATGGCGGAAAATATTGCAACTAGCGGGAGGCTGCCGGAGAAATACAGCCAGCAGTTGGCCGGTTTGGAAGACCTGAATACGCGCAGCTACGGGCAGACCACAGGTGATCTGTTCTCAGCCACTATTGATGCCATGATCACACTCAATTATCCGGTCGACGTGGTGGATTCAACCCATGGTGTTGTGACTTCAGACTGGATTCGTAAAGGTGAAAATAACCCCAATGTGCCCAGCATGATCGGTTATACACGCCATCGTTATATTGCGCATATATACCGGGATTCCGCTGCATCCGATAATCTGACAAAGCTGGATATCTATGTGCTGGGGCAGATTTTTGAAAAGGGTAAGTGGTCAGGCACGACGCTTCAGCACCTGTCAGAGGAGCTGTATTCGGCTGTGAGTGAGCATCTGGCCCGCTTACCGCACTAATTAGCAACCTGGGTTCCCTTTGCCCTTAACGGTAAGGTAATCGAACCTGCAAGAGAGAAGGCACCCAAAGGGTGACTCTGCGGTGAAAATCTCTGGTTATTATGCGACAAGCCCGGATAGCGCTTCACCGGGATCGGTTTGACGCATCAGTGATTCACCGATGAGAAAACCGTAAACATCATGTTCATTCATCAGCTGGATATCTGCCGGAGTGAAAATACCGGATTCGGTGATCACGGTCTTATCGCTGCCCATGCCTGCCAACAGTTCAATTGTTGTATCCAGTGATGTTTCAAACGTGTGCAGGTTGCGGTTGTTGATGCCCATCAGCTGCGTATCGAGCTTCAGTGCGCGCTCCAACTCTTCCGCATTATGCACTTCGGGCAGCACAGACAAACCCAGATCGTGGGCACAGGCTGTTAACTCGGCTGCCAGCACATCATCCACCATGGCCAGGATCACCAGAATGGCATCGGCTCCCATCGCTTTGGCTTCGATGATCTGGTACGGATCGAGCATGAAATCCTTGCGCAGGATGGGTAGCGCAACGGCATCGCGAATAGCGGTCACATAAGTATCGTCACCCTGAAAATATTTTACATCGGTCAGCACGGACAGACAGGTGGCACCGCCGGCTTCATAGCTCCGAGCGATCGCTACCGGGTCAAAGTCGGCGCGAATGATTCCCTTGGACGGGCTGGCTTTCTTCACTTCTGCAATCACGGCATTCTGTTTGTTGCTGACTTTTGTGCGAAGAGCTCCGGCAAAATCCAGTGGTGATTTTGTTGCGGCCAGTTCTACCAACTCGGCTTCGCTAACTCGCTGCTTGCATGCAGCTACCCATTCACGCTTGTATGCCGCAATTTCATTCAGTATTGAACTCATAGGTTTTCACCGCAGAGGACGCGGAGGACGCAGAGGGAAATCATAAGTGGTTTACCATCCTTTTGATGCCGTCCCGCAAGTGAACGGTGTTGAAATTGATAAGTAGCCCAACAGGTTTGCCGGCTAGTTTCAGGTAGGTGAGTAATTGCGCCTGATGAATTGGCATCAGCTGTTCCACCGACTTGAGTTCGACAATAATTTCACTCTCTACCAACAGGTCAATGCGGAAACCTGCATCAAGCTCAAGATTGTCATAATGAACCGAAATAGGCACCTGTGCCTGGGCGCTCAGTCCCAGCTTTTCGAGTTCATGGTGCAAACAGACTTCATAGACGCTTTCCAGCAGTCCAGGCCCAAGTGATGAGTGCACGCTCATAGCAGCCTCAACGACTTTGCCAGATAGTTCGTTTATCCTCTGCGTCCTTGGCGTCCTCTGCGGTGAAAAATCAGTCATGCCTTTTGAGTGAAAGCGACAAGTGCGTTCAGGGTGGCGGTGACTTTGCCGGAATCGATGGCTTGGGCGGCCATGGCGATACCTTCACCAATGCCATTCACCTTGCCTGCCACCCAGAGGGCGGCACCGGCATTGAGCAGCACAATATCGCGACCGGCACCCTGCTGACCGGCAAAGATATGCTTCAGGATTTCGGCGTTGGTCGTGGCATCATCGCCTGCCAGCGATTCAGGTCTGGCATAGGGCATGCCGAAAGCGGCCGGGTCGATCTCGAAGCAGATCGGTTCTTCCCCTGCCTGAATCAGGATCGCATCGGTAATGTCTGTTGTGGTGATCTCATCGAGCCCGTCACGTCCGTGTACTACCAGTGCGCGTTTGCTGCCGAGTTGGCTAAGTGCGCCTGCAACCAGTTCCAGTTTATCTTTGGCGAATACACCCAGTACCTGATATTCGGCGGCGGCGGGGTTGGTCAGCGGACCTAACAGGTTGAAAACTGTGCGGATGCCCAGTTCGCGGCGCACAGGCCCCGCATGTTTCATGGCAGGGTGCAGCGATTGCGCAAAGAGAAAACCGATGCCGGTTGCATCGATGCACTCGGCCACCTTTTCAGGGCTGATGTTCAGGTTAAGACCGAGTGCTTCCAGCACATCGGCGGCGCCCGATTTGGAGGACATGGCACGGTTGCCATGTTTGGCAACGGGCACACCGCAGGCCGCCACCACCATCGAGACAGCGGTTGAGATGTTGAAGGTTTTGGCGCCGTCGCCGCCGGTGCCGCAGGTGTCGATCAGGCCGGTTGCTTTCGGTTTGATCTTTGTGGAGGCGGCACGCATGGCTCTGGCTGCACCCGCAACTACCTCAGGGGTTTCACCCCGGATGGATAAACCCATCAAAATAGCAGCGATCTGAGCCGGCGTGGCTTCGCCCGCCATGATCTCGGTAAACACCAGTTCGGCAAGCCTGCCGCAGATATGCTCGTCGCTCTGCAGCTGCCGGATGATTCGTGCGATACCTTCACTCATGGTTAGCTTCCTTTTTTCTCACCGCAGAGGACGCAGGGGACACAGAGGAAGAACATTTGCATGAAGGGGTATGCATGATGGAGACCGAAAGTCCCGATGCAGCAGAGAAACTACAGATAGAAACTCTGCGTCCTCCGCGACAAGGTGAATTGCGCTTGCGCAAGAGAGAGCACCCTGGGGTGACTCTGCGGTGAAAGATCATACTTTTGCCTCAAGGAAGTTTTGCAGCATCTGGTGGCCGTGCTCGGTGAGGATGGATTCTGGATGGAACTGGACACCAAAGGTCGGGTGTTCACGGTGGCGCAGCCCCATCAACTCATTTTCTTTGGTCCATGCGGTTTTCATCAGGCAATCGGGCAATGGCTCAGGCACGATCAGGGAGTGGTAGCGGGTGGCCGTAAACGGTGAGGGGATGCCTTTGAAGACACCTTCGCCATTGTGTTCGATCAGGCTGGTTTTGCCGTGCATCAAACGCGGGGCGCGAATCACCTGTCCGCCGAATACCGCAGACATGGACTGATGGCCCAGGCAGACGCCGAGAATTGGAATCAGGCCGGAGAAGCGGCGAATGACATCCATGGAGATGCCCGCTTCATGCGGCGTGCAGGGGCCCGGTGAAATAAGCAGGTGATCGGGTTTCATCTCGGCAATTTCATCAAGGCTGATCTTGTCATTGCGGTAGACCAGCGGATGTTCACCCAGCTCACCCAGGTATTGCACCAGATTGAAGGTGAATGAATCGTAGTTGTCGATAACGAGTATCATGATTCTTTTCCTTGTGCTTCGGCTAAAGCGACGGCGCGGAACATGGCTGTCGCCTTGTTGACGCACTCCTGATGTTCATTGGTGGGCACTGAATCGGCAACGATGCCGGCACCGGCCTGAATGTGGATTTCACCGCCATGAATTACCGCCGTGCGAATCGCAATCGCGGTATCCAGACGTTGGCCGCCAAAACCGATATATCCGACGGTACCGGCATACGGTCCGCGGGCAACCGGCTCCAGCTCATGAATAATCTGCATGGCACGCACTTTCGGCGCACCGGAAACCGTGCCGGCAGGGAACGTGGCCTCCAGCAGATCAAGGCTGTCGGCATCTTCGCGCAAATCACCTTCAACCTGCGACACGATATGCATCACATGCGAATAGCGTTCAATGGTCATCGATTCGGTAAGGGAGACCGAGCCGTAAGCGCAGACGCGACCCAGATCGTTGCGGCCAAGATCGACCAGCATGACATGCTCAGCCAGTTCCTTGGCATCAGCCAGCAGCTCTTTCTCCAGCGCTTTGTCTTGGGCTGCGGTTTTGCCGCGCGGGCGTGTGCCGGCAATCGGGCGCACCACAGCCTTGTCCATTTCGCGGCGCACGAGAATCTCGGGCGATGAGCCGACCAGTATGGTGTCCCCGATATGCAGGTAAAACAGATACGGTGACGGGTTGATATGGCGCACAGCCCTGTACACATCGAACGGGGCGCACGTCAGTTTCTTGGAAAAACGCTGGCTTAACACCACCTGAAAAATGTCACCGGCAAGAATATATTCGCGCGCTTTTGAAACGGCTGCCTCAAAGTCGGCCTGTGTGGTCTGCGCCACAGGCGGTTCGGTCAGCGTGGTATCGGCATCGAGCTTGAGCACATGCGCCATTTCGCCCTCATAGAGGCTGGCTTCCATGCCGTTAAGCACACGTTCGGCTTCATCATGCTGATCATCTTCCAGCCGCACGCAGCAGGTCAGTGTGCCTTTCAGGTTGTCGAACACCATAAAGCGATCCACCAGCAGGTAGGCGGACTCGGGCGCACCGACCGGATCGGGAAGGTCGGACGGAATATCTTCAAACTGTGAAACAATCTGGTAGCCGAAATAACCGACAGCACCGCCGGCAAACGGCAGATCATCTTCAGCAATGAACTGCTGATTGAGTACAAAGTCGCGCAACCAGTCGAGAATACCGCCGTTAAAGGATTCTTTGCGGCCATCGCGGTAAAGCAGTTCGGTGACATTGCCGTTGGATGTGGCGCGGCAGGCAGGACTGATGCCGAGAATGCTGTAGCGGCCCCATTGTTCGCCGCCTTCAGCGGACTCGAACAGAAAGCAGTCGCCCCGGTTGACCAGACGTGAAAACAGGCCCGGCGGTGTAAAACAGTCGGCGGAAAGTGTGCGGCGGAAAAGACGGAATGATGCGCTCATGTTGACAAGGTTATCCTGCTGTGGCGAAATGCGCCGCCTTCGGGACAGGGGAGACAACCTGTATTTGAAGAAACGGGGCCATAGCTCAGCTGGGAGAGCGCTACACTGGCAGTGTAGAGGTCAGCGGTTCGATCCCGCTTGGCTCCACCATATTGAAAACCGGGCACATTGTGTCCGGTTTTTTTATGCCCGTTTTTTGCAGGCGTGCATTGAGCTGAAATATTCATTGCTGCGAAGGTTATCTATTCTCTCCCTGCCGGGCTATCTCAAATTCACAGATCATCCTTGTCGCTGCTGCAGGGCAATCGCATTAAAATATTAAAAGCATTTACCGCAGAGGGCGCCCTGGGGTGACTCTGCGGTGAAAGAGACCGAATAAGCTGTAAAACATACGGTGTTTTAATGCGATTGCCCTAGTCGCTGCTGCCTCTCTTCTTACCATTGCATTAAATGGCTGTATGCATTCGAATCCGACTTATGTCGAATTTACCGCAATGCAGGATAAGTTATGGTTTTTGATACCGGTCTTGTTGATACATTGATCAAGTTGTTTGCCGCATGGCTGCTGCTGGCTTCTGTTGCATTCTGGGCCAAGCGCGAAAGTCTGGGGCTGTCGAAAAAGATGCTGATCGCATCGGCACGTGGGCTGGTGCAGCTGCTGGCGCTGGCATTCGTGCTGCACTGGATTTTCGATATTCAGTCCCATATTGCGCAGGTGTTGGTCATCGGCGTGTTCTGTCTGCTGGGCGGGCATAACAGTGCGAGTCACTATGATGGCCAAACCGGCACATGGGTTGCCTCTTCCATCGGTCT
>Ga0210044_10003491_pt1 | contig 22422 bp, 23 predicted proteins | sample CryGey13umfilter_2_FD_183959 | JGI IMG/M metagenome (GOLD analysis project Ga0210044, IMG submission 183959) | Groundwater microbial communities from aquifer in Utah, USA - Crystal Geyser 4/9/14 3 um filter (SPAdes) (version 2) | ecosystem: Environmental > Aquatic > Deep subsurface >... | reverse complement strand
GAGACGTTCGATATAAGAAAATATACCAATTAGCTTATCATCTTCCTCTTTTACTTCAGTTTCGTTTTGCTTTTGATAGAATGACGAAATCTTTAGGTTTTTGAGGTCATTTCCACTTACAGCAATCGATATGACATTGTATTCCTGTGCCAGAAAAGCAGAATAATGGAGCGCGCCGTCAACGGCGTAACCGCAAGGATCATCGCCCAATTTGCTTCGATGCGCCTTTGCATCTGCCTTGCACTCAATGACGATGATATCGTCGGGCAGCGCAGGGAAGCTGACGATAAATTCGGGAAAACCCGACTTGCCGGTGTGACTTTTTGACGCTTTCGACAGGCAAGACTTTGCCTTGGCAATTGACGTTTTTTGCTCATCAAACCGGACGGCACCGAAAAGCGGATCATTCTTGAAATGGTCGCGGACAAAATCTTCTGTGATCCGTTCGTTTTTCATACGGTCGCCGTCAGATCATCGTAGCGGAGGCGTTTGCCTTCCAAGCCTCTAGCCAATACCGTCATCTGGGCAAGCGTATCAAGATCGCGAACGTTATGGCGTCCAGCAAATTCAGTGACATAGCGGCTAAGATGCTTTTCGCTCATTTTGTGATACGTCCCCTTGTATCCACGCTTCAAAGTAGCCCAGAAACTCTCAATGCCGTTGGTGTGAACCATCCCTGAAACATATTCACCAACACTATGCTTGACTGCTTTATGCTCAAATGCGCCGGATAGTCCGATATAGCCCCTATGCTCGTCAGTAAAGACCGAAGATTGAACCTCGACATTCTGGACAACAAAGCCCTACAATGTGGCGGCATCGGTATTGGCAATCATATGGGCGCGGATTTTACCGCCTCTTTGCTTTGCGCCAATCACTGCCGCTTTGCCAACAGTCCCGCGCCCGGCTCTCAATCTCTTATTGGCGTGTTTGTTCTTTTCCTTGCCGCCGATATAGGTTTCATCAACCTCAATTTCGCCGTCCAGCTTGTCTCCACCCTCAATCCAGCCCTGCCGGATTTTTTGAGCGAGCATCCATGCTGTCTTTTGCGTTACGCCCAGATCGCGATGCAATTTCATGCTGGAAACACCTTTAAGGCTGGTTGACATCAGATAGATTGCTATCACCCATTTTTGTAACGCTACTTTGCTGGACTGCATCACGGTGCCGGTTTTTACGCTGAAATATTTACGGCAGTCACCACAGTGAAAGGGCATCGGATTTTCGTTCTTAACGGCAGACGTTTTGACGCTTCCGCAGTTTGGGCAATGACGGTTTCCATCAGGCCATCTGATATTTTCCAACCAACTGCGCGCAGCGGTTTCATCAGGGAACATCTTGAATAATTCCAATACGCTCAATCCGTTACGGTCGCTGCGTCCGGGTGCCTTCTGCGTCATTTACCTGTCCTCTGTTTCTGTCTATTTATATACATTAAATAGAGGTTGTGGGCAAGCTATTTTGTCTAGTTTCGTATATAATTCCCATCGTATTGCCCAGCGGACGCAGCAAGATGTTGCGATCGCGAAAAAACCCGAGAAGCGCCGGCCCCAGATCAGACATGTAGTCGCCTGCACCGTCATCGATTTCGAACGCCAAGATCGTCCCGCACTGTCGCAAGCCGCTGATATTCGATTTGCGCGTCAACCGACGTGAAAATTCCTGATGGGAAGCGCTGATATTATCGATCCGACTCTGCACAGGCTCGTCGCGCCAGATCGCGAGATTGGCATTGGCCGCAGCGCAGGCGATCGGATTGGCGGTGAAGCTGCTTGAATGGAAAAACATTTGCGCGCGATCTTCGGAATAATGCGCGTGGTAAATGGCATCTGTGGCAGCGGTCACGGCGAGCGGAATGACGCCGCCGGTCAGGCCCTTGGCCATGCACAATATATCCGGTTCGACGCCCGCCTGTTCGCAGGCAAAGATTGTGCCGGTGCGGCCCCAGCCGGTCATCACTTCGTCGGCTATGAACAGCACATCATGCGCGCGACAGATCGCCGCCATTTCCGCCAATATGGCGGGACTGTAGATTTTCATCCCGCCCGCACCGAGAATCAGCGGCTCCACGATCAGCGCCGCTGGCAGGTGTTGGCTATCTTTGCAGTAGGTCTCCAGTTGGTCGAGCGTCTCGCGTTCTGCCCCGGCTTCGGGAAAGGATATGATGCCGACATCGAACAATAGCGGCGCATAGGCCTGATTGAACACGCCGCGCGCGCCGACCGACATCGCGCCGATCGTATCGCCATGATAGCTGTGCTCCATGACCAGGATTTTCTGACGGGCTTCGCCGCGATTATGCCAGTAACCCAGCGCCATTTTGAGCGCGACTTCAACGGCAGTCGAACCGCTGTCGGAAAAGAAGATGTGTTTGAGCGACTTTGGCAGAAAATCGCCCAGCCTCTCGGCCAGTTCGCGGGCTGGTGCGTGTGTCCAGCCGGCAAAGATCATCTGATCCAGCTTAGCACTTTGATCCTGAATCGCAGCGACAATCTTGGGGTGGCAATGGCCGTGAGTCTGCACCCACCAGCTGGAAATCGCATCGATGATCTTGGTGCCATCCGTTGTATAGAGCGCTGCGCCCTCGGCCCGCGCGATCTCCGGAATCGGTTCGCGTAGACCGTGCTGTGTGAACGGGTGCCAGATATTGAGACTCATGATGCGAAGTCTGCTGGATCGAAATTCGTATCAAAGGCCGATTTCAGCGACTTTGGTGATGGCTCGTCAATCATCGGCAATCGGCCGAGCCTCCTCACCCTGCCAATTTCACAGATGATATGCTCGCTGTCGCTCACTTCCGGCCCGGTAAAGGCAATGCCGTGAATCGGCGCGCCGCGGCTGTGCAAAGCTTCGATCGTCAGCAAGCTGTAATTGATCGTTCCCAGCTGGGTGGATGCGACGATGATCACCGGAAGCGCCCAGTGGGCAAAGACATCGGCGAAGAGCAATTCCCGATTGACCGGGACCAGTGCACCGCCCGCCCCTTCGATGATCAAGGGGCCGTCGACCGGCGGCAGGACAAAGTCATCCAATTCAATGGTAATGCCTTCTTGCGCCGCCGAATAATGGGGCGAAGCGGGAATCTGCAGCCGATATCGTTCGGGCAGAATCTTGTCGGGATCAATACCGCCGATACGTGCCACCGTCTCGCTATCGGTACCATCGGCCAGACCGGCCTGCACCGGCTTCCAGTAACTGGCGTCCAGGGCGGCGGTCAGCGCTGCCGCAAAGACGGTTTTGCCGATGTCGGTATCGGTACCCGTGATGACAAATTTCCCGTTCACGCTGCCTCGGCCATCGCTAGTGCTTCGCCCAAAGCGGTCGAGAGGTCCCGAATATCGTCCGAAGTGACATTCAATGTCAGCGAAATGCGCAGGCGAGCGGTTCCGACAGGCACGGTCGGCGGACGAATGGCGCGGACGTCAAATCCCTGACCCTGCAATAGAGTCGCCACGGTCACGGCGACCCGATCGTCGCCAAGGATGATCGGAAATATCTGGCTATCCTGTCCGCGGCTCAGACTGAGACCGGCAAAGCAGCGGCGGGCCAGCGCGATATGCTCTGCCAGACCGGCCTGTAGCGAGGGCGTTTTTGCGATATGGACAATCGCCTGATGGGCGAGGTGCGCGGTCAGCGGGCTCGGCGCGGTGGAAAAGATGAAGGGCCGGGCGCGGTTGATGAAGAAGTCGCGCAATATCGTCGGCATGGTCAGCAACGCGCCTTCACCGCCCAGCGCCTTGCCACAGGTGCGCAAGATCAGGACATTGTCCCCTTTGCCCAGCATGCCCGCAAGACCGATGCCGCCCTCACCAAAAACACCCACGGCATGGGCTTCGTCGATGATCAGCATTGCGTCCTGCGCATCGGCAATTTGCGTGAGTTCGGCCAGCGGTGCCCGGTCACCATCCATGCTGTACAGGCTCTCGACGGCGATCCAGACAGTGCCCGTAGCGCCGCTCGCGCGCCAGTTCTGAATCGCCGCTTCGACTGCATTACAATCGTTGTGGCGGAAGGCTCTGAATGCGGCGCGGCCCAGCTTCATGCCGTCATGAACGCTGGCGTGGATCAGTTCGTCATAGAGCACCAGGTCGTCGGTCTGTGGCAGGGTCGCGAACAGCGCCGTGTTGGCGGCAAAGCCGGAGCCGAAGAACAGGCTGGCCTGTGCACCATAATAGGCGGCGGCAAATTCTTCGAGCGCTTCATGTTCCGGATGATTGCCGCCGAGCAGTCGTGAACCGCCAGACCCGTGGGCGACGCCATTTGCAATGGCAGTCTGAGCTGCTTCTTTTAGAAACGGACTGCTGGCCAGCCCGAGATAATCATTCGAGGAAAAATCCTTGCCCGCCGGCACCGTCAGTTGGCGCTTGCGCCCCGCTTTTTCCAGCGCACGCAGCTGGTCGCGATAGGGTTTGAATCGATCCATCGCCGGACCGTTAGCAGTCACTGCCCGCTGGTGACCAGAGGCAATGCCAACTGCGGATCATCGATCTTGTCAATCGACCGGTCGGCAAAGGGCAGCGGGAAGCGCACCGGCTTGTCCTTGAGCCCGATGATCGCCTCTGCCGGGCCGCCGACGCACGCTTCGATCACCGGATCCTGTGCCGCCATGCCGCCGGTCAGAGACCCGAACGCAGGCAATATGAGATGATGCTGGCCGCGCACGAAGCAGCGCCGCGAAACATGGCGGCCGCGCACGGCGATGCGAAGCTTGGGATGATAATGGCCCGATATTTCCGGTAATGCATTGCTCGCCGTTGCTTCATGCCGCAGCGCCAGACCCTCGCCCGTCCACTCGTCGACCACCGATCCGCCCCACAGACCAGCGACATCCCGGTCATGATTGCCGGTGATCCAGACCCAGTCCAGATCGGCGGTCATCGATGTGAGCAGTTTGGCTGCCCCCGGTTCCAGCCGCGCTTCGCCGCCGCCATCATGATAATTGTCGCCGAGGCAGAAAACCGTTGTCGCACCGGTTGCGCGCACCAGATTGGCCAGTTCTTGCAGCGTTGCCTGGCTGTCATAGGGCGGTAGCATCTGGCCCTGCCGTGCATAGAAGCTGGCTTTTTCGAGATGCAGATCCGCCACCAGCAGGGCGTCTTTTGCTGGCCAGTAGAGCGCCGCCGGAGCGACGATAGCAAAGCGATGATGGGTGAACAGAAGGGGAACCATCCCGCCGCTATGCGATGAACATAGTCGCTATGCAAGCCGCTCTATTGGAATTTCCGATGCAACAGCTCTATATGCGCTGCCATGACCGAATCCCTATCTCCCGTTAAAGTCGCCGCGCTTTATCATTTTGCCGTCGTCGACGATCCCGCCGCGCTGCGCCTGCAGGTGCTGCCCTTGTGCGAACAGCATGGCCTGAAGGGCACGATCCTGCTCGCTCCCGAAGGCATCAACGGCACCATCGCCGGTGCGCCCGACGCGATTGACCGGGTGATTGCCGGGTTGCGCGCGCTGCCGCAGTTCGCCGATCTCGAGGTGAAATATTCCGAAGCCAGTAATATGCCCTTTCTGCGGATGAAGGTCCGGCTGAAGAAGGAGATCGTCTCGATGGGCGTGGAGGGTGTCGACGCCGCCACCGAGAAAGGCGCTTATGTCGACCCTGCCGACTGGAACGATCTGATCGCCGACCCGGACACGATCGTGATCGACACGCGCAACGCCTATGAAGTGGCGATCGGCAGCTTTGACGGCGCGATCAATCCCAACACGGAGAGCTTCCGCGACTTCCCGGCATGGTTTGACGATTTTTCCCGACAATTGCGGCCGGATTCGGTGACAAGGCCGAAGATCGCCATGTTCTGCACCGGCGGCATCCGCTGCGAAAAGGCCACCGCCTATGTCAAGGCGCAGGGCTTTGACGATGTCCAGCATCTCAAGGGCGGCATCCTGAAATATCTTGAACATGTGCCCGAATCCGAAAGCCTTTGGCAGGGTGACTGTTTTCTGTTCGACCAGAGAGTCGCCGTTGGTCACGGCCTGGTCGAAGCCGATTATGACCAGTGCTATGCCTGCCGGATGCCGCTGAACGCCGCCGATCGCGCCTCGCCGGATTATATTCCCGGTGAAGCCTGCCCGCATTGTATCGACCAGCGCACCGACGAACAGCGCGCCCGCTACCGCGAACGCCAGCGTCAGGTCGAAAAGGCTGCGGAAGAGGGTAGGCAGCATCTGGGTTCCGCATGAACGGCCTGCCGGTTCTGTACAGTTTCCGGCGCTGTCCCTACGCGATGCGCGCAAGAATGGCGCTGCTGATCAGCCAGACCTCCGTCCGCTTGCGCGAAGTCGTGCTGCGCGACAAGCCCGCGGAAATGGTCGCTGCCTCCCCGAAAGCGACCGTGCCGGTGCTGATTTTGACCGATGGGCTGGTCGTCGACGAAAGTCTCGCGATCATGCACTGGGCGCTGGAGCAAAAGGATCCGCAGGGCTGGCTGCAAGGCAAGGCGGCTGCGGCAGAATTGATCGCGGAGGCCGATGGTCCGTTCAAGCATCATCTCGACCGCTATAAATATCCCGTTCGCTACGAAAATGTCGACGCGTTGGAGCATCGGGCTGCCGGCCGGGCGTTTCTCGAGAAGCTCGATAGCCTGATTCAACCGCTCGGCCAGTTGATGGGAGCAAGACCGACGCTGGCCGACCATGCCATCTTCCCATTTGTCCGCCAGTTCGCCAATCATGACCGCGCCTGGTTTGACCCATTGCCGCTTCCAGCTTTGCAGAAATGGCTCGCCGATCATCTTGCATCACCCTTGTTCAAGGCCGCGATGCAAAAATACCCGCAATGGAAGACCGGCGACCCGGAACCGGTCTTCAGTTTGGAAGACGCCGCGGGCTAGCAGGCATTTGCCCGGGGAACGCCCAGTCCTGCTGCCGCAGCACCGCACCAGCTATCGGCACCGCTACATTCCGAGCAAAAGGATTGCGTCAGGATCTGATTCGGCTGTTTCTTGGTTCATCCACATGCAAACGGGCATTTTTCGGCGTCAGAAAATGAATCTTCCGTTTGGGAAAGTCGATCGCGACCTGATCAAATTTGCGCAGCACGTCCATGCCCATCAGCAGGGTCGGCTTGTCGGCAAGGCCGAAGCGTTCAAACGGCGGCGCATCCGCGAATGCCACCGACAGACTGGCAAAACGGGCGCGACCGATGCGGAAATCGCGTGCCCGACCGAATTCGACGCCCAGTGTCTGCCCGGTCACGGCAATCAACAGATTATCATCCCCGAGTTCTTTCGCCCGGCTGATCAATCGCTTTTGCAGGACCTTATTGGCGATGGAAATCTGGGCGCCGGTATCGACGATAACATTGACCTTGATTCCCGAGATCGTGGCGTCTGTGAAAATCAGCTGGCCCGACCGGCGTTTGGCGGTCACCACGATTTCTCGCGACGCTGGTCGGCTGCTTTCCTCGTCTGCATCTTCGATAAAAATCTGGTTCAAAACGAAATCGAACAGGATGCGCTGATCCTGTAGCCCGTCGAGGCCCAATATGCCATCCGCGCCGATATGCCGGGCGGCCAAAACCGGCGAAATCAGGCCATTGTAGCTTTTTTGACCCAGGGTCAGACTGGGCACGTAGACCATCTCGACCATGCTCGTGCCGGCGATACTCATCAATTCCGCCGGATCTTCCCCTTCCAGCGCTAGCCGGTCGGCAATCCGACGTGAAATCACGGTCCGTTCCGCACCGGTGTCGATGACAAAGGAAAAGGGCCCCTTGCCTTCGATGCTGACCGGGACGGTCATCCGTTCGGAGCGGTCTTCGTCAAGATCGACAATTTCGCCTTCGGGATTGATCCGGCTGCCGGGCTGAACCGGCTGGCCAAAGGGCACGGGATAAGCCATCGCCAGAACGGATGCCAAAACGACGGGCATGCAGGTCAGAAAGGCGGACATAATCTCTCCCATGCGATTTTCCCGGACAGCCTCAGCATAGGTCGGCGCCCGGCAATTGCCAGACCGATATCATGGACGGGCGTCCTGCCTCGACCAACAACTTTGTCAAGCATCCTTCGGAATCAGAAAATAGATCTTCCGGTTGGCAAAATCGATCGCCACCCGGTCAAATTTGCGCAGCGCATCCATGCCGAGAAACAGCGCCGGTTTCTTGTCCAGCTTGAGGGCCTTGAACGGCGCAATATCGGCGAAAGCGATGGGGATGATACCAAAGCGGGCGCGGCCGATCAGCAATTCCTCGGCGATGCCGTAATCAGCAAGCACCGAGCGCCCGGTGATATCGACGAGACTGGTCTGCACCATCGCCGACGATTTCAGCCGCAAGCGTCTCTGCAGCGCCTTGTTGCCGATCGAAAGTTCCCCGCCGGTATCGATGATGATGCTGGTCTTGACACCGGCGATTGTGGCGTTGGTGAAGATAAGCTGTCCGGAGCGCCGTCTTGCCGTCACCACGATTTCGCGCAGCGAGCGGCTTTTCAGCGGCTCGCTGGTGTCTTGGACGGAAATATTGCGCGCGAGAAAATCGAACAGGATCCGCTGCCCCTGCAGGCTGTCGAGACCGAGCACACCGTCGGCACCGATATTGCTGGAGCGAAAGGTCGGCGAGACCAGTCCGTCATAGCTGCGTTTTCCTAAGGTCAGGCTCGGGACAAAGACAGTTTGCACGACGGTGCTGCCGGCCAGCGCCACGATCGTGACTTCATCCTCAATGTCCAGCGCCAGCGCGCCAGCGATCTCACTGGAAAGGATCGTCCGCTGGGAGGCCGTATCGATAATGAAGGCATAAGGCCCGCCCTTGTTGATCCGGACCGAGACGGTCATTCGCTTGAGGCGGTCCTGTTCAATCGCAATCTGTTCTGCGTCTGTCTGGAGGAATTGATCCGGCAGGCGGTCGGCAATCGTGGCTTCGGTCTCCGGTTCTACCGGGATGGGCGCCGCAAGCTGCGCCGCGAACAGGGAGGCAAGGGCAGGATAGAGCAGGATCGGACAGGCCATTTTGCCATAATAGGCCCAAAACCCGATAGTTCCTAATGTCAGCCGGTGTAGTGCTTTTTCCTAGTCCATTTTCATGGCTTCGTTGATCAGCGATTCGGCCTCGATCAGCAGCGCATCATCGGTCGCGCCCTGGGCGACATGTTCGCGCCCGATCATCACGAGCACCGGTACTGCGAGCGGGCTGACCCGGTCCATATCGACATGGATCATCGATCCTGCAGCACGGTCGAGCAGGTCGCCGAGACGCCCGACATCGGTCATCCGCGCCCGCGCATCGGCCCAAGCGGCCTGCATCAACAGATGGTCTGGCTCATATTTGCGCAGCACGTCAAAAATCAGATCGGTTGAGAAGGTCACCTGCTTGCCGGTCTTGCGCTTGCCCGGATGTTGCCGCTCGACCAGACCGCTGATCACCGCCACTTCGCGAAACGCCCGTTTCAGCAGATTCGATCCTTCGACCCAGTCGAAAAACTCTTCTTCCAATATGTCGGCGCTGAACAGCGGTGCAGGGTCTGTCACCGGCTCGACGCTATAGCAGGCCAGCGCATAATCATTGGCGACAAAACCGACCGGCTTCAGCCCGCGATCCTCCATCCGCCGGGTCAGCAGCATGCCGAGCGACTGATGCGCGTTCCAGCCTTCAAAGCTGTAGGCGACCATATAATGGAGGTTTTTGTGCGGAAAGGTCTCGACCAGCAACTGGCCGGGCTCGGGCATCACCGAGCGAAAATCCTGCATTTCCAGCCATTCGCGGACATCGTCGGGAAAACGCGCCCATCCCGCGCGATCGGTCAGCAGCCCGCGCACGCGGTCCGACAGGTGGGTGGTAAGCGGCAGCCGAGCGCCCATATAGCTCGGGATCATCGCGGCTTTTTTCGAGGCCCGGACAATCACGTCGCTGCTGTCCATCTTGATCATCTCGAGGCTCAGCCCGGCAAAGAAAAACGTGTCGCCGACCCACAGCATGGCGGCAAAGCCTTCCTCGACCTTGCCGAGGCTGCGACCATTCTTGAACCGCACGGTCATCATCGCGGCATCGACGATGATCCCGGCGTTGAGCCGGTGCTGCGCGGCAAATTTCGGATGGGTGAGACTCCACACGCCCTGCGCATCCCGGCGCAGCCGCTTGAACTTGTCATAGGCCTTGAGCGCATATCCGCCATCGCGAGTGAAATTCAGCACCCGCTCGAACTGCTCCTTGCTCAGGGCGCTATAGGGCAGGGCGGACTGCACCTCGTCGAGCAGCTCATCCTCCTGAAACGGCGCGGCACAGGCGCAGCTCATCACGTGCTGGGCCAGCACATCGAGCCCGCCAGCGCGGAAAGGTTCACCGTCGCGGCGTCCCTCGTTGACCGCATCAAGTGCCGCCTGCGCCTCGAGATATTCAAAGCGGTTGCCCGGCACCAGCAGCGCCTTCGACGACACATCCAGCCGGTGGTTGGCGCGGCCGATCCGCTGCAACAGCCGCGACGAGCCCTTCGGCGCGCCCATCTGGATCACGCAGTCGATATCGCCCCAGTCGACCCCGAGATCGAGCGAGGCGGTGCAGACCAGCGCCCGCATCCGTCCTGACGCCATGGCGTTCTCGACCTTGCGCCGCGCCTCCCGCGACAGGCTGCCGTGGTGGATGCCGATGGCGAGCGTCTCGTCGTTGATGTCCCACAGTTTCTGGAAGGTCAGCTCGGCCAGGAAGCGCGTGTTGCAGAAGATCAAAGTCATCCGGTTGCTGCGGATCTGCTGCATCACCTGCGGGATCGCATAGGCACCGGCGTGGCCGGACCAGGGCACCCGTATCGGATCGCCTTCCGGTGTCTCGGGCAGCATGATCGACAGATCGGCGGGCGCTCCCTCTGCGCCGAGCACATGGGTGACCGTATCGATGTCACCATAAGGTGCGAGCCAGGCGCGGAAGGCATCGGGATCGGCAACGGTTGCCGACAGCGCTGCGCGGCGCATGTCGGGTGCGATTTTCTGCAGACGGGCGAGCGACAGGGCGAGCAGATCACCGCGCTTGCCGGTGGCAAAGGCGTGGACCTCGTCGATCACCACTCGCCGGAGACCCGCAAACAGGGTGAAGCTCTCCGGCTGGCTGAGCAGCAGGTTGAGCGATTCAGGGGTGGTCAGCAGGATCTGCGGCGGCTTCACCCGCTGCCGCGCCTTGCGATTGGCTGGCGTGTCGCCGCTGCGGGTTTCGATCGTGATCGGCAGACCCATTTCCTCGACCGGCGTCAGCAGGTTGCGCTGCACGTCCACAGCCAAAGCCTTGAGCGGCGAGATATAGAGCGTGTGCAGGGTGTCGCCACCCTTCCGTTCGCCCTGAGCCTGTCGAAGGGCCGGTAGCGTCAAGCCAGGTGCTTCGACAGGCTCAGCACGAACGGGTTTCTGAGCCGCTTGCTCGACCAGCTCCACCAGCGTCGGCAAAAAACCGGCTAGCGTTTTGCCCGCACCGGTTGGTGCCGTCAGCAACGCATGACGACCGGCTCGTGCCGCTTCCAGCATTGCCAGCTGATGCTCACGCACCGCCCAGCCGCGCGCTGCGAACCAGTCGGCGAGAATCGGGGGAATAATATCTTCGGCCATTGCTCTGGAATGGCGCTTCGTTGCTATTGTTTCAACTCCGCCATCAGCCCGAACAGCTGCACCACATCCGGCGGCGATGTATCGCCCGAATATTCGCGGTAAAGGGTCGAGATATTGACCGCGATCCGCTCGCTGTCGCCCCAGCTGGAGAAATCGCCGAGCCTGATATCATGCGCCGCATCGCGCACCGACAGCCCGGCGTCGAACCGCTTGCGCGCTTCCTGATCGATATAGCGCAGATAATCCTGCACCCGCCGGACGCCGTGGACATCGGTGATCGGGCCATGGCCGGGGACGATGGTTTCGGCCTTGAAGCTGATGATCTTGTCACAGGCGGCGATCCAGTTGCCGACCGGCCCGGCCCACATGATCGGTGTGCCTTCGATAAACAAGATGTCGCCGGTAAAGACGGTTTTGTCACCCGGCACATGGATGAGCACATCACCCGCCGTATGCGCGGGTCCGACCTCGATGAGATCGACCTTCTTGTCGCCGACCATCAGGCGATACTCGCCGCTGAAGGTCTGGGTTGGCAGTTTTTCCTCGACATCGGTGAAGTCAAAGCTGCCGAAAATATCCACCAGATATTGTCCTGCCGGCCCCATCGCCCGGGCCTGCGCCATGATCGCGGCGAGCTGGCTGGCCGGCAGCTCGGACATTTCGCGCGCGCTGGCTGCTGATGCGATCACCTCGGCATGCGCACAGCAGCCATTGCCATGGGTGTTGACGATGATGCCGATATCATCCGCGCCGACGCCGGCCGCATCCGCCATGACGCCAAGCATCTCGCGGGTCAGGCTGGCATCGAACAGCGTATCGACCAGCAAGGATTGACCGCCATCGGTGATCAGACCGGCATTGGACCAGCCCCAGCCGCCATCCGGCTGGAGATAGGCGTAGAGGCCATCGCCGGTTTCGACCAGGCCCTTTTCAAACGGAATTGCCATCAACTGTTCTCCAGCATTACGCGCCTTATGCGATATGTCGTCGCAACTTTCCAATGATTCGCACGTAGGTGGCTTGAACAGAGGGTTGCAATCTTCGGGACTCCAGACGGCGATCGGGAAAAACGAAGCATCAAGTACAGCCGGATGCCGACTGGATGGGAGGTATTAATGGCCGATACGGCGATCCTTGCCGACCGCAAAATATTCTCGTATCTGCCGAGCAAGGCAATATCACCGCAAACGCAACGACAAACCCAACAAGAGCGACATTGAATGGACAATCGGGCGACTTCCAAAAACCGTGTCGAATGGGGGTTTATGATTGCCCTGCTGGTCATTATTTCGCTGGCATTTGCGGTTCTGATCGAACCGTTTTTCGGGGCAATCGTCTGGGGTGTGGTTGTCGCCGTGCTGTTTCGTCCAGTCTACGATCGATTGCTGGCTTATCTCCCGGGCAAAAACAATCTGGCAGCGGTGATCACCTTGATCCTGATATTGTTGCTGGTCGTCGTACCGGCAATTCTCCTGGGCATGGCACTCGCTCAGGAAGCGGCGAGCATCTACCGGCAGATTCAGGTGGGAGATATTGATTTTGACGCGGTGTTCAAGGCGTTCGAACAATCGTTGCCCCATTGGATGCAGGTCCAGTTGGCCGCTTATGGCTATGGTGACTTTGCCAGCATCAGGGCAGAAATTGAACAATATGTATCGGCAATTCTGGAATTTCTGCTGACCCAGCTACTCAGCGTCGGGCAGGGTGCGTTCCAGTTCATGCTGGGCCTGGGTGTGATGCTGTACCTCACCTTTTTCCTGCTCCGGGACGGTCCGGCATTAACCGAGAGAATCGGAGACATGATTCCGCTGAACGAGGAAAAACGCCAGATTCTGATGGAAAGATTCCTCTCTGTCATCCGCGCGACGATCAAGGGCAGCCTGGTCATTGCAATCATCCAGGGCAGTCTCGGGGGTCTGGTGTTCTGGGCGCTCGATATCCGCAGCGCTTTGCTCTGGGCGGTGTTGATGGGTATATTCTCTCTGATTCCGGCCATTGGTACGGGATTTGTCTGGATCCCCGTTGCCCTGTATCTGTTCGCCACCGGCGCGGTCTGGCAAGCGGTGGTACTGGTGCTCTGCGGCGTTTTTGTGATCAGCATGGTCGACAATGTGGTCCGTCCGATCCTGGTCGGCCGGGATACGCGCATGCCCGATTATGTGGTGTTGATTTCCACCCTTGGCGGGCTGCAACTGTTCGGGATCAATGGGATCGTGATTGGCCCATTGGTGGCAGCCCTGTTTATCGCAATCTGGAGCATATTTTCGGATATGCATGACGTCCATGCCGAACAGGAAAAAGCTACCGAATAACGTCACTTAGATCCGCTTCATCGGCCATTGCTATCATCGATCGCGCGTGGCGCAGGGCAACCGCCGGATGATCGAGACCATAGCCTCCGCCAAGGGCGCTGGCGACGGGAATGCCGCGATCGCGCGCCTTGCGAACAACCATCCGCTCGCGCCGTTCCAGACCGGCATCGGTAAGCGAAAGCCGCCCGAGCCGGTCATCGACATGCGGATCGACGCCCGCCTGATAGAGCAGCATGTCCGGGGCGAAACCGGCCAGAATTTCCTCCAAAGCCACGTCCACAATAGACAGATAGGCATCATCTTCAACCGCGTCTGGCAGAGCTATATCGCGGCTGGAGCGGGCTTTGCGGGTCGGGAAATTGCGCTCATTGTGGATCGAAAGGGTAAACACATCGGACCGTCCCGCCAGCAACATCGCGGTTCCGTCTCCCTGATGCACATCCAGATCGACGATCAGGATCTTGCGCGCATCGCCCTCCGCCAGCAACCGGTTGGCGGTGATCGCCAGATCATTGAACACGCAATAGCCTGCACCGGTATCGGCCAGCGCATGGTGGCTGCCGCCGGCGCTGTTCGCGGCATAGCCATGGTCCAGGGCAAGCTGCGCCGCGAGCCAGGTGCCGCCCGAGCTATATTGCACGCGGCTGGCAATTTCAGCCGACACGGGGAAACCGATCCGGCGCTCTATTTCACGTGGAACAGTGGCCGTCATCACTTGCTCGACATAGGCCGGATCATGCACCGCCTCGATCCAGCGCCGCGGCATTGGTGTCGGCTCATAAGCGACATGGTCCGGTGCGTGCTCCCGAATCGCGTCCATCACCAACTGATATTTGTCGAACACAAAGCTCCCGCTTTGCGGGCGCGGCGCGACATAATCGGCATGATGGACGATATGGAGCATGACGGTCCTAGCGCGCTTTCCGCTGATGATAGGTCAGGGCCATGACGATGCAATGCTTGACGATCTCGACCGGCAGTGGGTCCTTGACGTCAAACACGACCGCTCGATTGCCATCAAAGGCGAGTATATCCTTGTACAGCTGCTTGTAGTGCTCGATCAGATCGGTCTGGCAATGCACATATAGGGCATAGGTGTAAGTCGATTTCTTGTGCCGATGGATTCGTACCGTGGTGCCAGATCCGGTGGCCGCCGTCAGAAACGCAGGCTCTCCCCATTTCAGTGTCTCCTCGAGCGGACCAATGGCCGGTTCGTTGCGCGCGACATCCAGCACGAGGCCACGAAGCTGGACCAGTTTCTCGGTCAGCGCTTGCGGAAAGCCTGCCCAGGCGGCCCGGGTCTGTTCGGGAATTACGTCTATCATTCCCGCTCATTATCAGCCGCCCGGCGTTTTTGTCACGCTCCGCGTATCAATTGGCCCGGCCGTGCCCCGGTGGACCGGTCAAATCGCCGGATGATTTCTCCGGACACGATAGTGGCATCATAGCCGGTTGCGCGCTGGTGCAATCTTTGTCCCCCGGCGGGAAGGTCCTGGACAATTTCGGGCAGATGCAGTTCCAGCCGATCCATATCGATGACATTGATATCGGCCTTGGCACCGGTTTTCAGCAGGCCCCGACTGTTCAGACCGACCGCGCAGGCCGCCTTGTGCGACAGCATATGCACGGCTTCGGCGAGGTCGAACCGGTAGCCATTGGCTTTTTGCACATATTGCTTGAGCAAATAGGTCGAGTAACTGGCGTCGCAGATCGCGCCATAATGGGCGCCGCCGTCACCCAGACCGGGAATGCAATGCGGATGGCTGAGCATTTCATGGGCGCTGGCCAGCGTGCCATTTTCATAATTTCCCAGTGCGGCGAGGAACAGGCCCTTGCCGTCGGTATCGAGCAGCCGGTCATAGGCAATTTCCTGCGGCGTGCAGCCCTTGGCCGCGGCCTGCCCGGCCATGCTCATTTCCTTCGGCGGCGCATAATCCGGTGGATTGTCGAGCGGGAACAGCCAGTTCCAGTCACGGGCCAGCGCGTTGAACGGATGGCCTGGCTCGAACTCCTCGCTGAGCAGGGCTGCGCGCAGGCCCGGATCGCGCATCGCCGCGACCTGCTGCTCTATCGGCAGGTCCGCGATCTTTGCCCAGCTCGGGCAGAGGATGAATGGATGCACGGTCAGTTCCAGTCCGGCGATCAGACCAATCGGACGCGGCATGATCTGGGCGGTGGCCTTGCCGCCAGCAGCGTTGGTGCGGTCGAGCATTTCCAGCACCCGGCGCCAGCGCGGCGGGCCGTCATTGCCGGATGCCAGCGTGAAGGTGGCGGGCCGGCCGGAGCTTTCGACTACCCGCTCGATCACCTTATATTCCTTGTCCCAGCCGACAAAGGCATCAAGCACGACCTGAAAAGTGCCGGTCCCGGCATCCGCCATGCCGCCACAAATCGCTTCCAGCTCGGCGATATCCGCCTCGAACGTCGGAATGCTGCCGCCGTCGGCGGTCTTGTGAATCGACAGCCGTGATGTGGCAAAGCCCAGCGCCCCGGCGTCCATCGCTTCGCGGCAGAGCTTGCGCATCAGGGCCAGATCATCATCATTGGCCGGTTCGCGCGCCGCGCCGCGCGCACCCATCGCATAGACGCGCAACGGTGAGTGCGGCAGATAGGCAGCGACATCGATATCGCGCTTTCCGCTGGCGACGACGTCGAGATATTCGGGAAAGGTCTCCCAGTTCCATGGCAGGCCATCGGCCATCACCACGCCGGGAATGTCTTCGACGCCTTCCATGACGTTGATCAGCATATCATGGTCCGCCGTGCGGCAGGGTGCAAAGCCGACGCCGCAATTGCCCATGATCGCGGTGGTCACGCCGTGCGAGGACGAGGGGCTGAGTTCCTCGGCCCAGATCGACTGGCCGTCATAATGGGTATGGACGTCAACAAAGCCGGGAGTGACGATTTTGCCGGACGCGTCGATTTCTTCGCGGCCCTTACCGGAAATTGTGCCGATTGCCGATATTTTGCCGTCGCTGATGCCGATATCGCCATCGATCAGCTCGCCGCCACTGCCATCGGCGATCGTTCCGCTGCGGATTACAAGGTCATATTCGCTCATGCTGTGACGCCTCTCATGCTCTGATCCAAATGACAATGCTGCCGACCAACGAGCCCAGCACGAAAATATAGATCGGCGGCATACTGATATAAAGCCAGCGCAAGCGTTTCTCCGGTGCCTTGTGATAGCCCAGCGCATAGCCGACTCGCATGAACGGCCAGATCAGGCCGATACCCGCTGCCCAATAGGGACTGACAACATAGGCGAACAGCCACAAGCCGGGCAGGAACAGCACCAGATGTTCCAGCGTGTTCTGATGCGCCCGGACATAACGCTCATATTCGGGAGGACCGCTATGCGACGGCACCGCGATCTTGAATCGCCCGCGCGCCAGGCCCGCCATCAGCAGGGTAAAATAATAAGCCAGCAGCGCAAGGGCGCTGACAAAGGCGACGTAGATATAGGGGTCCATGACCGGCGCGGTTCCTCTCCTCTGAACCGGCGATTATAGGGCGGGCCTTTCGGATAACCATACTGCAAATGGATAAGGACTCATCTTATCGATTCGAATTTTGTTTAAGGAATTTGTAAAAGAAACTCGCCAGTTTTTTGGAATCGAAAATCGAATTGTTCTAAAATATCCATACCCAAGATTGCGTCAAAATATTCATTATCAGCGATGTTGATCACTTCACACGGGGTTTCCATAGCATAGTATGAGATATCATTTTCACCGCCATCCGGTCGTTCGATTTCGCAAACGAATCCCAAGTTTATAAAATACAGCCGGTGCAACTGTTGGTTATGGACATTTTGGATCGCTCTCTTGCTGTGACTCGACAGATTTTCGATCGCTATCGTGCTCCTTGAGAGGCATGTCCTTTGTGCACCGGTGTCAATTAGTGCGCGATATCTATTAACTGGAAAAGCCGTTACTGCGTCCTGTGATTGCAGATTTTGGGCCCATGGAATAAACTTTTGAAGGCCTATTTCAACAATAGCCTGCCTGCGCTCAAGCTTGCAACGCACCACCCGCATAAGAATAAAATCCCAAATTTTCGACTTCGCGAGTCACTTCTTGGATCGAATATCCGCCATCCCCGTATTTGGAAAAACCTTCGGTAACGGCATCAATTGCATTGTCGAAAAAGGAAATGACTTTTTGTTTGTGAATCAAAGCATACTCACCTGCATGAGTTCTCAACAAGTCGGGCAATTGGCTTCTGAAAGCATAGTAATTGAGATCGATTTCAGTTTCTTTAGCCGATGTCATGGCACACCTCTTGCGCGAGTGGATTGAGTGCCAATGGCACAGCATTGCGATGAAAGGTAGTATAATTGCGACGAAGCGATTCCTGTGTGAGATGATTCACCGATTCTGCAAGGTGCGCGTAGAATATTACCTAGTGACTAATGCCCCGCCTGCTCGCCACGCTTCAGGCCCGATAATGCCAGTTGCTCGTCAATCTGCGCCATCAGCCGGTCGAGACCATCCTGAGATTTCGCTTCAGCGCGGGCGACCAGAACATCCTGGGTATTGCTCGCGCGCAGCAGCCACCAGCCGTCTTCGGAATTGACCCGCGCCCCATCGGTATTATTCACCTCGGCGCCGCTGGCCGACAGACGCGCCAATACTTCATCGATCACCGCGAACTTGCGGCTTTCGTCGACCTGAAAGCGCATTTCCGGCGTGTTGATCATCTCGACCATATCGCTGCGCAACCGGGTCACGCTCTTGCCGATATTGGTCGCCGCCTGAATCAGCCGGATCGCGGCATAAGGGGCGTCATCGAAACCGTAATAATCATGCTTGAAAAACACATGGCCGCTCATTTCGCCGGCGAGCGGTGAACCGGTTTCCTTCATCTTCGACTTGATCAGGCTGTGCCCGGTCTTCCACATCAGCGGTTTGCCGCCCAGATCGGCGATCCGGTCGTAGAGCGCCTGTGATGCCTTGACGTCGGCAATGATGGTCGCACCGGGCTCGCTTTTCAGCACATCCTCGGCATAAATCTGCAACAACTGGTCGCCCCAGATCACCCGGCCTTCGCCATCGATCGCGCCGATGCGGTCGCCGTCGCCGTCGAAGGCTACGCCAAAATCGAGGCCTTTCTCTGCGACCAAAGCCTTCAGGTCGGCGAGATTCTTTTCTTCCGTGGGGTCGGGATGGTGATTGGGGAAAGCGCCATCGACATCGGTGTAAAGCAGATGATGCTCGCCCGCGCCGCGAGCGGTGAGCAGGGCCGTCAATTTCTCGATCACCGGTCCAGCAGCCCCGTTGCCGCAATCCCAGCCGACCTTATAGGCACCGCCGGTAAAATTCTTCAGCAGGCGCTCGACATATTCATCTTCGATATCGATGCGTTCAAGCGTGCCAGTGCCCTGATCCCAGTCGCCGTTCGTCGCCATGGTACCAAGTCCCAATATGTCGGCACCAAAAAAGGGCCGGCCCTGAAACACCATCTTGAACCCATTATAATTGGCGGGGTTGTGGCTGCCGGTAATCATAATGCCGCCCTGGACCTGATTCAGTACAGATTCGGCATAATAAAGCATCGGAGTGGGCCCCATTCCGACAGAAATGGCATTGATTCCGGCATCATTGAGGCCGCGGATAAGCGCCGATTCGAGCGTAGGAGAACTGGTGCGCCCGTCAAATCCGGTGGCCACCGCAGTGCCGCCGTCCCGACCAATCAGGGTTCCGAAACCACGACCGATGGCATAGGCATCCTCCTCGCCCAGCGTCTCGCCGACAACGCCGCGAATATCATATTCGCGTAGCGTCGTGGGATGGAAATTGTGGGAGATGGGAGCGTTCATGTCAGGGGTTCCTGGCTTGTTGGATTTGCCGGTATCTCTAAGAGGCAAATGTTTGAAAATCCAGTGCTACTGTCAAATTGCGACAGCCGGGTTACCGACCCTTGGATGCTTCCAGCTCTTCCAGCAACAGGTCCCGCGCCCGGTTGATCATCTTCGCCAGCTGCTCGTCGCCGCCATTGTCGGGATGATGTTCCGCCAGCCGCTGTTTCCAGGCCGCGTTGATCTCGATAAACCCGGCATCGTCGCTTACCCCGAGCAACGACCGCGCCCGGTCCAGTTCAAAACTGCGAGGTTTGCGTTTCGGTTCCTCGTGGCCTCGCGCCGGTATCAATATCCGCCAGCCGCTCAGAAAAGCCGCGCCCAAGAGCATTGCCCCGCCCATGATCCAGCCGCCGCCGCGCAGAAAATTGGCACCGACCAGGGCAATTACCAATGCCAGCCACTGGTTGGGGGTCATGGTCTTCGCTTTTCCCGACAGCACCAGCCAGGCCAGAATGGCGCCGCCAAAGATCAGCAGGGGCAACAAATCAGGCCACCAGCTTTGGCTTCGCCAAGCCTGTATCGACGCCGTCGGGCGTGTCCCTGCTGGTTTGCGGCAAAGCCAGATGCTTGATCAGTTCGCGCAATTCCTGACGCGCCGCCAGATGGCTGGTGGCGAGCCGACCGAGATGTTTTTTGTCGAGCATCGTCATTCCCGAAGGGAAAAGCTCGCGGTAAATGACTCGCTCGCTGAGTCCGGGAATGATCCGGAATCCGACCCGCTGCGACAATTCTGCCAGCGCTGCGACAATGCGCTTCATATTGTGCGCCTCGACATATTGGGTGCGGTTTCTCAGCAAGACCCAGTCGATTGTCGCACCGTCCGCCTTGGCCCGCGCCTTGCGTGCGTCCCAGATCAGCTCGGCGTAAAAACTGAGTTTTTTTACCTTGTAAGTTTCCGGATCGACCTGCCCGATCAGGTCGAAATCGACAAAGCTGTCATTGATCGGCGTGACCAATGTATTCGCTCGGGTTGCCACAAATCGGGCGAATTTGTCGTCGCGGCCCGGCGTATCATAGAGCAGAAAATCCGCCCCGTCGGCCAGCCGTTCGATCAACTGTTCGAGCCGCGCAAGATTGTCATCTTCAAACACGTCATAATCGGGTTGCGGAATTTCGATATTCAGCCGCTTCATTGTCGCGTCGCGGTTTTCCAGATAGCGATAGGATGTGCGCTGGCGCGGATCGAGATCGATAAGCGCAACCTTGTGACCCTGGTAGGCAAGCGCCACTGCGACGTGAACTGCGGTTGTTGACTTGCCGGTGCCGCCTTTTTCATTGGCGAAGACGATATGATGCGTATTGTCGGTCACGTTCTGAGCGCTACCCCTGTTCTTGGCCCTTGCGAAGGACGATCCGTCGTCCCATAGCTTAGATGAGCTTTACCGCAAAATCTAAACGCAAAGAGTGATGCATGCAAATTGTTCGACAGCTTGACCCGCTGCGGGACGCTTTGGCGGAATTTCGCAAGGCAGGATTAAAAATCGGTCTGGTGCCGACCATGGGCGCTTTGCACTCAGGGCATATGCGGCTGGTCGAAGTGGCGAGGGAAGAATGCGACGCGGTGGTGGCGTCGATCTTCGTCAACCCAACCCAGTTCGGCGAGGGAGAGGATCTTGATGCCTATCCCCGCCAGGAAGTCGCCGATGCGGCTTTGCTCGATGCGGCGGGCGTGGAATTGCTATGGGCGCCAACGGCGGATCAAATGTATCCTTCTGGCTATGCCACCAGTGTCAGCGTGACCGGGATCAGCGACGGTCTGTGCGGCGCCGCACGGCCGGGCCATTTTGATGGCGTTGCCACGGTCGTGGCGAAACTGTTCAACCAGGTGCGCCCCGATGCCGCCTATTTCGGCGAAAAAGATTATCAGCAGCTGGCGGTGATCCGGCGGATGGCGCGGGATCTTGACTTCGCCCATGAGATTGTCGGCGTGCCGACGGTCCGTGACCCCGACGGTCTCGCCTTATCCTCGCGCAACGCCTATCTGACTGCGGAGCAAAGAGCCAATGCCGTGGCGCTCCCCGAAGCGATGCGCGAAGCGGCCACTGCGATTGCGGACGGCGGCAAAGTGGCCGCGATATTGGAAGCAGCCAAAGCGCAAATACTCGACTCTGGCTTTCACAAAATTGACTATCTCGAGCTTCGCGATGCCCATACGCTGGCGCTACTGGATGTTTTTACAAAACCTGCCCGTCTTTTCGCCGCGGCCCATATCGGCCGTACCCGATTGATCGATAATATCCCGCTTTCCTAGGGCTCTTGAGCCATATGGTTAATTGATAAAATGTGACAAAAGTACCCGATTTCGTGGGTTTTTGTCTCGTCTAACCGGACTTTCTCCGCTTCGCGTTAACCATTCCTTTAGGATATTGCGTTGAATGTCGCTGTGTCGCTGCAATTGCGGCAAGAAAAAACAGGGACTGAAAATATGGGCAACAGCATGAAAAGCGGGGCCTTTCTGATCGAAAGCCACCTCGCGGAAGCTTTGCAAGGCAGCAGCAATGCTTATTTTGATTTGGGGGTAATCTACTCGACCGGATCGGATGGCGTCGAGGTCGATCTGATCGAAGCGCACAAATGGTTCAATCTGGCGGCATTATCCGGCCATGATGAGAGCAAGATATGTCGGGCAGAAATTTCGCTTGATATGACGGCGCGTGAAATTGCCGAAGCCCAGCGCGAAGCCCGTGGTTGGCTGCAAGAAAATATACGCCG
>Ga0210044_10003487_pt1 | contig 22441 bp, 18 predicted proteins | sample CryGey13umfilter_2_FD_183959 | JGI IMG/M metagenome (GOLD analysis project Ga0210044, IMG submission 183959) | Groundwater microbial communities from aquifer in Utah, USA - Crystal Geyser 4/9/14 3 um filter (SPAdes) (version 2) | ecosystem: Environmental > Aquatic > Deep subsurface >... | reverse complement strand
GACTCCACATAGCGCCGTTGCCCCTCGGCATACAGCGTGTCAAAGGCGAGAGAGGACTTGCCCGATCCGCTGACGCCGGTGAAGACCACGAGGCGGTGTTTGGGGATGGTCAGGCGCTGGATGTCCAGGTTGTGCTGTCGCGCACCAACGATTTCGATCTGTTCCGGTTCCATGAGCTCTCGACAGGTGAAAATCCGTTCAGTGGTAGCTCAGCGAGGTACAGGAATCAAGCGTGGATCGCTCGCTGCGATGCGCCATCTTTGTGATCACGCGCCAGTCGGTGCTTAGCTTTCCCATATGGCTGCCGAAGTACAGCGGGGGAGGAACCATGTCTGCCGAGGCCCACATCCTGGTGATCGATGATGAACCATCCGTCCGCAATCTCCTGACCTACACCCTGTCGCAGGCGGGGTACTGGGTCGTGACCGCCGCCTCGGCCAGGGAGGGGATCGAACGGATGCCCCGTTCCACCTTCGACCTGATCCTGCTGGATCTGAGGATGCCGGACATGGAGGGGCTCGAGGCGCTGCAGGCGATCCAGGAGGTGAACCCGAGCATCCCGGTGGTGATGATAGCCGGCCACGCCACGGTGGAGATGGCCGTGGCCTGCCTCAAGGCCGGCGCCACCGATTTCATCCAGAAGCCGTTCGAGATCGAACGACTGCGGATGATCATCCGACGCGAGATCGAACGTCGTCGGCTGTCCTCCGTGGTGGCGTTGTACGAGACGGGAATCACCATCCTCGAGACGCATGATCCCGACGTGCTGCTGCCGCGGGTGGTCAAGCTGGCGATGAAGGCGCTGCAGGCCGATGACGCCTCGCTGATGCAGACCGAGGAGGACGGCTCGCTGCGCCTGGCGTACTCGCACACCCTGGGTCGGCCCGAACAGCCGCTGGTCGCTCCCCGGCCGGGGGTGGCGATCCGCGTGCTGGAGCTGGGGGAGCCGGTGCTGCTGGAGGACGGTCTGCAGGCCGACCCCCGCTTCGCCGATCTGGCACGGCGCGATGTGCGGATCCGCTCCAGCATCGTCCATCCGCTGTACAAGGACGGGCGGCTGCTGGGGGTGCTCAACATCAACCGCATCGAGGATCCGGAGCCGTTCACCCGGCGCGATCTGCAGCAGGCCACGGTGCTGGCCTCGATGATCGCCCTGTCGCTGGACAACGCGCGGCTATTCCAGCAGCTACAGGCGCGGGTGGCCGATCTGTCCAGCACGCAGTCCCAGCTGATTCACTCGGAGAAGATGGCGGCCTTCGGACAGCTCGCCGCGGGAGTGGCTCACGAGATCAACAACCCGGCGGCCTTCATCTGCACCAACCTGACGCAGCTGCGCCAGCACATGGAGCAGTTCCAGAAGGTGCTGTCGGTGATCCTCGCCGGCGGATCCACCGACGAGGCGCGAGCCGTGGCGCGCGAGGCTGGCATCGCGGACCGCATGCGGGAGGTGCAGGAGATCCTGGACGAGACGTCCATCGGCTTCGGTCGCATCGTGGACACGGTGGACGATCTGCGCTCCTTCGCTCGCATCGGCGAGCGGGCGCCCCTCCGCTTTCCGCTCCAGCTCGCCGTGGACTCCGCGGTGCGCATGTGCCGCAACGAGCTCCAGCAGCGCGGGCAGCTGACGGTGCAGCTCCCGCCAGACATCGAGGTGGTGGGGGACCAGTCGCAGCTGTCGCAGGTGTTCCTCAACCTGCTGCTCAACGCGGCCCAGGCCCTGGACCAGGGACGCTACGACGAGAACCGGGTGGAGGTGACGCTTGTGCGCGACGAGCTGTGGGCCGAGGTCCATGTGCGTGACAGCGGCGCGGGGATCCCCGCCGGCGATCTGGCGCGGGTCTTCGATCCGTTCTACACCACCAAGTCCAGCGACCGGGGCACGGGCCTGGGCCTCACCATCAGCCGCGAGATCGCCCGGCGCCACGGCGGGAGCGTGGAGGTGCAGAGCGAGGTGGGGCAGGGGAGCTGCTTCACCGTCCGACTTCCCGTGGCGTCGTCCGATGCTTCACGCCACCCACCCTGCAACGACGCCCTGCCATCGCCGGTGGACGAGCGACCGATGCTAAGGCCGCTGCACCTGCTGGTGGTGGACGACGAGCCCGCCCTGCTGCGCTCGCTGAGCCGGGGGCTGGGCCGCCGCCATCAGGTGGTCACGGCGCATGGGGGCGAGGCCGCGCTCAGGCTGCTGCAGGATGATCCCGAGATCGAGGCCGTGATCTGCGATCTGCTGATGCCGGGGCTGACGGGGATGGACGTTTACGAGCACGCGGTCCGCCACCACCCCCACCTGCGCCACCGCTTCGTGTTCCTCACCGGGGACGCCTTCACCCCCGCGGCCCGCACCTTCGCCGAGGCCCACCGCGGGCACGTGATGCTCAAGCCGTTCGACATCGGCCAGCTGGAGCGCATGCTGGCGTCGGTGGTGCCGATCCCGGTGCCGCCGCGCTCCATGGCCAACTGACGCGCTGCTGGTGGGCCCGTCCTACCGCCTGCGACGTCGCAGCGCCTCGAACATCTGTTCGGCGCGTCGCGTCCGTGGCGAGGAGCACGTCGATCATCTGATCGGCAGGGCAAAGGGGGCGCTCCTTTCGCGCGGAGGCCGGACTCGAACGCGGTCCCGGGCTCCACGTGGTACGAGGTGGACCACGACCGCGCGGGCCAGGTCAAGCTCGCGCCGCCAAGTTGCCGTGCTTCGCAGCAAGTCTAGACCTGGTTGGGGAGTTGTCGTACAAATGGGAATCGGTTGTTCATGAGCGGTGTTGAACAGTTGCGGCAGTTCGGTACGAGGCCCGAACTGGAGAATGGAGCAAAATGGGACGCGAACCGCTGAAATACAAGCCTCTCGCCGAGGCCATCTTGGAGGTCCGCTGGGCACTCCAGGCAGTCAAGCTGCAGGGGCTGCAGTCCGTGGGAGTCTCCCCCTCGGAGGTCATGTCCGATGGTGCGCCTGTGGTTCGAATAGACCCACATTTCCGGCTGGTCCTCGGCCGATTCTACGACCGGGTACGATCCGAGTACATCAAGCACGAGTCTCTCCCCTCCGCGTCGCTGCCCGATGCTTTCGTCGGACAAAGCGTGCAGCATCGTTTCAGGCATATCGAGGGATGGCCCATCGTCCAGCTTGGCCCCGGCATCCTCACGGTCAATGACACCGAGAAGTACAAGTGGGAGGACTTCCAGCCACGGTGCATCCAGGCCGTCAATACGCTCTTCGAGGCTCACCCTGACCCGGCCGCGCTCACGATCGACAGCCTGGTGCTTCGCTACATTGACGCCGTGGACTTCGACCACAGCAAGAACGATGTCGGTGCATTTCTCAAGGAGACGATGGATGTCCAGTGCGCACTGCCAGATGCTATGTTCGAGACCCCCGCGGTAGATCGGGGACCGGAAACGTTCAGGTGGGAAGCATCCTATAGGTGCTCCGCTCCGGCAGGCCGCATCACGCTGCTCTTCGCCACCGGAGCTCGAGAGAACAAGAACGCTGTTATCTGGGAGACGGTCTTCACGACCGCCGGCAACGACCTTCCGGTGATCCCCGATGGTTTCGAGACCTGGCTGGAGGCGGCCCACAACTTGGCGGACGACTGGTTCTTCAAGCTCATCGAGGGAGGGTCTGGCGAGCTAAGCAGGAGGTTCAATGGCGCCGAATAGTCCAACGTATGCCAGGGAAGACCTGATGCTTGGTGCCGATGATCAGTCATCGCCACCCACGGTCGCGTTCGTCAGGACCGAGTGGCGGCAGAAGTTTGTCGTCGGTGCAATCGTCGGTACGCTTTCATTGGGGCCAACGGCAACAGCCGGGACGACCTACCACTGCATCCAGGCTCAGGATCGGCCCACGCATGCCTCACTCTTGGTAGGACAAGAGGCAACGGTGCAGGTCATGTCTCCGCCGAGCAAGATTGGCCTCGTCGATGCAATTCGGCTGGCCGAAGCGAACTACCGGCGAGTGGAGGACCTCCTGCGCCGGGAAGTCGAACGGGACGCCCTCGGCACTGCTGTGTGGGAAGAGGAATGATCTACGAAGAGGTGTCGCCTGAGGCCCCGCTCCAACAGGGTGACATCTTCCGGGCAGTGCCCAAGATCCGAGTGACACTGACCCGCATGCCACACTTCGACGGTCAGGAATTTCGAAGTAGTGACTGGAACGACATTGCGGATGGAGGAGCCATCAGTGCGCTTTTTCGCGTCGAGCCTACGCCTGCCATCGTGTTGACACCGGACTGCGATGCGCTGCGGGCCGAACTCATTACCCTCGCCGAAATCCGCCCGTTTGCGCAGGTGGAGGGCAAGGCCAAAGATGCGAAGGCCTCCAAGAGCTTGATGAAGATCATCACTCAACAGGCACGAATCAACCAGAAGTGGTTCTATCTGCCGCACGGTGAGGTGGCCGGATTCGTCGAGCGCATGGCCGCGGACTTCCGATCGGTCATCTCCATCCCCCGTGAGGACCTCGAAGTCATCCGGTCGTTGCGGGTAGCGCGTCTCAGGACGCCGGCCATTGAACACCTCCGTGAGCGACTGGCAGAGTTCTACCGGCGCTACCCGTATGACGAGTGGTATCCGCTCGATCCGGCAGAGTTCAAGGCGTACATCGCCGACAAGGGCGGTGCCGAGAACATCAAGCCCTTTCCTTGGCAGGAGAAGGAGCCTGAACCGGCCGAGGAGTAGCAAGTAGCATCTGAGTTCGTTCGAGGATTTCACGCCAGACAGGAGTCAGATCAGATCTGGCCCAACCGAAACCTGGCGCGAAAAAAGATGATACTCGGTGCCCGGGGCGGGAGTCGAACCCGCACGCCGTGAGGCTGGGGATTTTAAGTCCCTTGCGTCTGCCAGTTCCGCCACCCGGGCCTGTTTTTGTTTCTACCATGTTACTGCGCTCCTGGGGAACCCAGCCCCATGGTGTAGAGCACACCCCACTCCGGAGCGGAACACCGGGGCCCGGCCGGTCTCCGCCTGTCATCTCGCGTGGTGGCGCGCTCCCACCGTCTGGCACGTTCCTTGATACATGCCAAGGTCGGAGGACCAGATGCCCCGATACCCGCTCCTGCTTGCAAGCCTGCTGCTCCTCGGTCCGGTGACCGCCGGGGCCGTGGGGACGCGTGACGCGGCGGCGCTCAACGCGATGAAGACCTTCGCCGCCGGCAAGACCGGCGTCGTGGTGTGGCAGACGAGACGCACCGGACCGCTGCGCATCTTCGCCTGCAACCTCGACGGCTCCAACCTGCGCCAGGTCTCGGCCAGCGTCTCCGGCTACGACCAGATCGCTCCGATGATCTCCCCCGACGGCAAGTGGATCATCTACTACCAGACCGCAACTCTGACCGAGAGCACGTACTACAACGACCACGTCGGCGCCATGGTGCTGATCAAGTCCAGCGACACCAAGGGCGCGACGGCCAAGACCCTGGTCAGCGAGACCCGCACCTTCTTCGAGTGCCGCTTCGCGCGCTGGATCGACAACAACACCATCGCCTACGTGGGCAAGGACCACAACGGCTACACCTACTCCATCTCCCAGAACAAGAGCACCAAGATCTTCGACTACCCGCTGGCCACGTTCGGCGCCATCCCCAACAAGGCCCTGACCTACGCCATCGACGGCGGCAACCGGGTGTTCCAGCTCAGCGCCGGAACCGCCGTGCAGAAGAACGACTTCGACGGCTGCGAGGGGAACATGTCCACCGACAACAAGTGGGCCTATCGCGTCAAGGCCACGGTCCACGACTTCACCCGGATGAAGCTCGGCACCTGGGGCGAGGAGGTGTTCTTCCAGAACCACGACAGCGCGCTGCCGTCGGCCCAGGGCTACATCTACTTCCCCCAGATCAGCCCGTGCCAGAAGTACCTCGCGCTGGGCGCCTCGCCCGACACGCACAACCACTTCACGTCGGACTACGACATCTTCGTCGTCCCCGTGGATCCGGTCACGTTCAAGAAGACGGGTAGCGCGGTCAAGTACAGCTTCGACGCGGCCCTGGACTCCTACCCCGACATCTGGGTCGGCGGCCCGGCCCCCGCCTGCACCACCGCCGCCGATTGCAACGACGCCAACGCGTGCACCACCGACACCTGCTCCGGCGGCGCATGTCAGCACAGCGCGATCAGCGGCTGCTGCACCACCAGCGCGCAGTGCGACGACGCAAACGCGTGCACCACCGACACCTGCTCGGCGAACAAGTGCCAGCACAGCGCGATCAGCGGCTGCTGCACCACCGCCGCGCAGTGCGACGACACCAACGTGTGCACCAAGGACACATGCTCGGCGAACAAGTGTCAGCACAGCGCGGTGAGCGGCTGCTGCACCGCGAGCAGCCAGTGCGACGACTCGGACCCCTGCACCTCCGACCTCTGCACGACCAACGCCTGCAAGCACAACGCGATCAGCGGCTGCTGCACCGCCGCCGCGCAGTGTGACGACACCAACGTGTGCACCAAGGACACCTGCTCGGCGAACAAGTGCCAGCACAGCGCGGTGAGCGGCTGCTGCTCGTCGAAGAGCGACTGCGACGACACAAACCCCTGCACCACCGACACCTGCGACACGGTGAGCGGCAAGTGCTCGAACAAGGCGCTGAGCGGGTGCTGTGCCTTCGACACCGACTGCGACGACGGCAACCCCTGCACCCTCAACACCTGCGTCAGCAACGCCTGCCAGAGCGGCGCCGTCCCCGGCTGCTGCGCCAAGGATGGCGACTGCGACGACTCCAACGCCTGCACCACGGACAGCTGCGACACGACGAGCGGCGCGTGCTCTTACAAGGCGCTTGGCGGCTGCTGCACCCTGGACACCGACTGCGACGACGGAGACGCCTGCACCCTCGACACGTGCGACCTGTCGACGAACACCTGCCACACGGCGCCGATCTGCAGCGATGCCGGTGTGGACAGCTCCACCGCCGACGCGGGCGTCGACAGCGCTACCCCCGATGCCCCGGCGGGCAGCACCGGGGGGGGCGCCGCCACTCTCGAGGGAGGCTGCGCCATGGGGCGCCGGGGCACCGCCTCCCCCCTCGGCCTGCTGCTCATCCTCGGGCTCTTGCTCTGGATCCGCGCGGCCGGTCCACGCGAACCTCGAACATAGGCCAGCCCCCTCGGCCGGGGGGGTCAACGTCCCGCCCCTCTTTATCCCGCGCCGGTCGGGTGTTATACACGCCCCGCCACCACGAGGATGCTGATGAGACACCACCTGTCCCTGCTCGCCGCCGCCGCGCTGATCTGCTCTCCCGTGTCAGCCTCCGCCGAGGATCTGTCGCTGGCCCAGGCCGTGAAGCTGGCGCTGAAGAACAACACCGAGCTGCAGCTGGAGCTGACCAGGGTCGAGGAGGCCGAGGCCGTCCGTCTCAGCACCCGCGGGCTGTACGGCTTCCGGCTGAACCTGGACGCGAACCTGCTGGTGTGGGACTCGCCGCTTCCGTTCGAGATCAACCTGCCCGACGCGTCGCAGATGGATCTCAACACCGCCCTGGGACAGCTCAACCTCACGGCCCAGGAGTCCGCGACCCTGCTCAAGTACAGCGATCTGCTGGGGGTGTTCCCCAAGCTGATGCCGTTGTTCTTCAACTTCGACCTGGGCAACATCCGCGACCAGGTGACGGCGCAGGTCCAGGTCACGCTGGCCCAGCCCCTGACCCCGCTGCTTCAGATCCACAACGGCTACAAGGCGACCAGCGACCTGGCCCTGGCGGTGCGCGCGGATCAGAAGGGGAAGGTGCTGGAGGTGGCGCACAAGGTGAGCAAGACCTATCTGCAGCTGATGCAGGCCTGGCGCTTCGCCGAGGTGGCGCAGACCGGCGTGGACCAGGTGGAGGCGCACCTCAAGCAGGCGAAGCACTTTTACGATGTGGGGCTGATCGGCCGCCAGGATGTGCTCAAGGCGCAGCTGGAGCTGGCGCGGGCCAAGGAGCGGATGATCAAGGCCCGCACCGGGGTCAGCCTGGCCAGCTCGGCGCTGGCGCTGCTGATGGGGCTCGGCATGGACCACGAGCTGACCCTGACCGAGAAGGTGGCCGACCCCCCGCCGGCCTTCACCCCGACCCTGAGCCATTGCCTGGAGCAGGCGATGCGCCAGCGCAGCGAGGTCAAGGCCATGCAGCACCGGATGTCGGCGGCCGACCGCGGTCGCAAGCGGGCGATGTGGGACATGGTGCCCCAGCTGTCCGCGGTGGCGACCTACCAGTACACCCACGGCCAGGGCACCTTCTCACCGGAGCATTCGTTCTTCGCCGGCGGCGTGCTGAAGTGGGAGATCTGGGACTGGGGCAACAAGTACTACGCGATGAAGGCGGCGGGGATGAAGGCGCGCCAGGCGGAGCTGGGCCAGCGCATGCTGCGCGACGGGATCCAGCTGCAGACCAAGCAGGCCTACCTGGAGCTGACGCAGTCGGAGGAGGCGCTGACCGTGGCGCGGGTCGCGATCACCGAGGCCGAGGAGAACTTCCGCATCGAGAAGCGGCGCTTCGAGGCCAACGCCAACACCTCCACCGACGTGCTGGACGCTCAGCTGGCGCTGACCCGGAGCAACCTGGCCTACGCCAGCGCGCTGTACAGCTACTACATCGCACGCGACGCCCTGCTGCAGGCCATGGGTCAGCTGGGTGTCTGAGCCGGGTGTCTGAGCCGGGGACCTGCCCCCGCGCCTCACCGGCGCAGCAGAACGTAGACCGCCCCCGTGCCTCCGTCGGAGGGGCGGGCGCTGCAGAACGCGAGCACCAGGCGCGCGATGCGTCCCCGGGCGAGCCAGACCTTCAGGCTCTCCTTCAGCACCGGGATCTGGTCCTTGGAGTTCAAGCCCCGTCCGTGGACGATGAGCACGCACCGCTTTCGGGAGCGTCGACTGTCGGCCATGAACTGCTCCACCAGCGCGCGAGCCTCCTGACGCGTCTTGCCGTGGAGATCGAGGTGGGCCTGGACCGCGAAGTGTCCCTGTCGCAGCCGCCTGAGCAGCCGCCGATCCAGACCCACCGCGATCCCCTCGATGTGCTCCACGGTGTCGCCGAAGTCGAAGGCGGCCCGGCCCTCCACGAGATCGGCCAACTGGGCCATGACCTCGGCCTCCTCGGTGGAGGGGGGTATCGGCCGCTTCGCCCGCTGCGGGGGTGGAACCAGGGGGGCCTTCCCGGGCAGGGGCTGGACCCCATCCATCTCCTGGTGGAACAACTGCCCCTCGCTGACGACGACCGGCGCTGGTGGTGGCGGCGGCGGTGGGGGTGGCGCCGGAGGAACCGGTGCGACCGGCTTGAGGCGCAGCGCGGAGAATGGACGGTGTGACAGCTCGTCGTCCCTGGGCACGAGATCAAGGCTAGCACACCCCCGGGGAGGACGTGTATTCTGCGCCCATGAAGCCTGCACAGATCTGCAATCAGATCCTCCAAACAGAGAAGATCAAAGCCATCCTCGCCGAGCTCTCGTCGCATCAGATCAAGACCGTGCTCAAGGAAGGCGGCGTGAAGATCAAGCTCCCCGCCGGCTATGTCTCGCAACAGAAGCGTCGCGGCCTGTGGACCGACAAGATATGCGCCGCCCTGGAGAACGGCAGTGACGAGGCGGCGGCCGAGATGCTGCAGCAGTGGCTGCTGAACCACCGGCGGCCAATGCTGATAGACCTGCTGGACCACCTGGGGGTGAAGCACCGCCAGGGCGAGACCGACGTGAGCTTCCTCGTGTCGAACTCGGCGGAGAAGCTGCGCGAGGCGGCGACCTGGCTCATGACACAGCACGAGCCCGTGGAGGTCGTGGCCTATCTGCGCTACATCGCCCACCAGCAGCGGGCCAACGTGTTCGACGGGTGGGACGGCCTGAACCTCACCCCGGCGGCCGTCCCGATCGAGACCGCACCCGACTGACTCAACACCCCGCTTGCAGGTTCAGCCAATCCTGGCGATTCTATGGGGGTCGTCAACCATAAAGGACCGTGGTTTGAGCTCGAAGCCCGTGGACAAGCAGGAAGGACGGGGGGCGGATCTGGAGGACAAGCCCACCGAGATGTGGGCTCCCGTTGCGCGCAGGCTGTTCAGCGACCAGATGCAGACCGCGAACGAGGCGGTTCCGCAACCGGATGACGCCGTGATCGATGCCGAGGAGCACGACACCGAGATCATGGACCAGGCCATGGCCGACACGGTGGAGATGTCGCCCGAGGAGGCGGCCCGGGCCATCGCCGAGGCGCAGGCGGCGCTGGGCGAATCGCCATCGGGCGGACAGGCGGCGGCCAACGAGCTCGAGCTCCCACAGGAACCAGCCGAAGCGGGGCCCGGGGGCGGCCTCGAAGCACCCACCAGCGCGGGGGGCGAGGTCGAGGCGCCGACCAGCGTCGGATGCGAGGTGGACACGCTGGAGATCCCCGCGCGGGATGTGGCGCTGGCCATGGCAGACGTGGATCTCACGGACAGCGTCGAGGTCTCGGGCGAGGAGGGGGAGGCCGCGCGCAAGCTGGCCGAGATCGAGATGCGTCGGCGACGCTACGACCCCAGCGCCACGCTGGTGGTGGAGGCGCCGCGGATGCCCAAGCTGAGCCACGAGTGCCGCATGTGCGGGCGCAAGGTCTCCCGTCCGGAGCCGCGGCGGCTGCGGGGTTCGGCGCACTCCGAGATCGGGTTCCGCTGCGAGAAGTGCAACAACGTATTCTGCGCCGCCCACGTGGTACGGGTCAGCGGGCTGTGGCAGTCGCTGGTGTCGGGCGCCCGGTTTCGCTGCCAGCTGTGCGTGCCGGGTGCCACCGATCCCTGAGTTGGTGGTAGGCTCATGCCTATGGAGAGCGACAGCTGCTTTTCGGGGTCGACCCGACAGATCCTGGATGCCGTGGCGCGGGCCACGATGCCCGCCGGCACGCGGTTTCCCGCGGTGGACGATGCCTCCCTCGACCGGCTGCAGGCGATGTTCGCCGGACACCCGGCGGGGCTGCGTCTGAGCTACGAGGCCTCGGTCCACGCGCTGGACCGTCTGGCGCAGGTGCGTCACGGGCGGCGGTTCGTGCGCCTGTCCCCCGGGACTCAGGCGGCGTTTCTGCAGCGCGTGTACCACGGCGGCTTCTCCGGCCGCATGCTGCTCCGGGTGGTGCTGTCGCCCCTCAAGCTCGCGCACTACGACAACCCCGACATCTTCGAACGTGTCGGGTGCACCTACCGCCAGCCGCCGGTCACGGCCACCCCCGAGCGCTATCTGGAGCGCGCGCTGGACATGACGCGGCAGACCTCCGACGAGGAGCTGGAGCTCGACGTGGTGGTGGTGGGGACCGGCGCCGGCGGGGCCACCGTCGCGGCGGAGCTGGCGCAGAAGGGGCTGGCCGTGGCGCTGGTGGAGGAGGGGCACTACTTCCAGCGCCAGGACTTCACCGGCCGCCCGCTGGAGATGGTGGCGCTGATGTACCGCAGCGCCGGCTTGACCGGCACGGTGGGCAACTGCTTCATCCCCATCCCGCTGGGGCACTGCGTGGGCGGCACCACCACGATCAACTCCGGCACCTGCTACCGCATCCCGCCGCGGGTCCTGCGTCGCTGGCGCACCGAATACGGTCTGAGCCAGTTCACCGAGGAGGCGATGGATCCGTACTACGCCCGGGTGGAGCGGGTGATCCAGGCCACCCCCGCGGATCCGCGCCACGTGGGCGGCATCGGCCAGGTGATCGCACGGGGCTGCGACGCGCTGGGCTACCGCCACCATGGCCCGCTGGTCCGCAACGCGCCGGACTGCGACGGCGCGGCGCTGTGCTGTTTCGGTTGTCCCACCGACGCCAAGCGCAGCACCAACCTGTCCTACGTGCCCCTCGCCCTGCGCCACGGCGCGAACCTGTTCTACAACGCCCGTGTACATCGCGTGCTGCTCGAGGGCGGTCGGGCCAGCGGGGTGGAGGCCGTCACACCCGGCGGGCACAAGCTGACCCTGCGCGCGGCGGCCACGGTGGTAGCCTGCGGCAGCGTCGGCACCCCGGCTCTGCTGCTGCGCCAGGGGCTGGCCAACAGCAGCGGCGAGCTGGGGCGCAACCTCTCGATTCATCCGGCGCTCGGTCTGCTCGGCCTGTTTCCCGACGTCAAGATCCACGGCTGCAGCAGCATCCCCCAGGGTTACTCCATCGAGGAGTTCCACGACGAGGGCCTGCTGTTCGAGGGGGCCTTCGTCCCGCTGGACGTCGGCGCGGCCTCGATCACGCTCATCGGTCCGCGGTTCACCGAGGTCATGGAGCAATACGAGAACGTGGCCTACTTCGGCTTCATGCTGGAGGACACCTCGCGCGGCCGGGTGCACCTGGGACCGGGCGGCTGCCCGGTGATGACCTACGTCATGAACGACCACGACGTGGCGCGGACCAAGCGCGGGCTGGAGATCCTGGCGCGGGTCTTCACCGCCGCCGGGGCCCAGGCGATCTTCCCCCAGATGGCCAACTTCGACGAGGTGCGCGACGTCCGCGACATCGAGCGCTTCCGGCACACGCGGCACCACGCCCGCGATTTCGACCTCACGGCGCACCACCCGCTGGGCACGGCGCGCCTGGGGATCGACCCGCGGTCCTCCGTGGTGGGGCCAACCCACGAGGTGCACGACGTGCCGAACCTCTTCATCTGCGACGGCTCGGCCGTCCCGTCGTCCATCGGGGTCAACCCGATGATGACGATCATGGCCATGGCCACCCGCGCCGCGGAGTTCATCGCCCGGCGCGCGGAGGGGTAGCCCGACGACGAAGCGGACGAAGGGAGGCGGGTGAACGCGGGGGCGAATGGGGTTCCGAGCGGGGCCCCACGAGTGGGGCCGCGCCAGGTGAGCCAGCGCGGACAGCCCGCCGACCGCTCGGCCGCCCCCGGCGATGAAGCGGACGAAGGGCGGCGTGACCCCGACGGCCTTACTCCGCCGAGACGAAGCTCCCCGGCGCGAAGCCGTAGTGCGCCTCGAGCGAGACCATCACCAGCGGCGAGCCGGTGTCCATCCCGGCCTTGAGGGAGGCCACCACCGACGATCCGCGGTTGAAGAAGCGAGTGTAGGCCCCGCCCAGCAGCAGGCGGTACCCCAGCCCCCCGTCCTCGAACACGCTGCCCGCCTGGTTGCTCAGCCCGGCGGTGAGGGTCGCCGACAGCGCCCCCAGGGGGTCGAAGGTCTTGCTGTAGAAGTAGGCGTTGTACGCCCCCTCCAGCGTCAGGCCGTAGAAGTCCGGGTCGTCGACCATCTGGTAGAAGAAGCGCATGCGGGCCGTGATGCTGCTCTTCTGCCGCTGGTGGTTGTACTCCCCGGTGAGGTACAGAAATCCCATCGTGGGGTCGTCCACGTCTTTGATGAACGAACGGGCGTAGCCGTAGCCCAGGCGGAACATCATCCCCGAGATGCGGTTGTCCAGCTGCGGGTCGTCGAGGATCCGCACCAGGCGATAGGTCACCGCCGGATCGATGGTCTCCTTGGCCAGCAGGTTGGCGCGGCGCAGGATGTCCAGCGTGTAGCCCAGATGCGTGAAGGTGCCGATGCAGTTCCGCTCGTGGTACCAGGCGTGGATGATCTGCTCCCCCACCGCGCGATCGATGGGGCCGCTGAGGATCCCGGCCTTCTTCAGCACGTACTCCACCCGCCGCAGGCGCAGGCGCGCCCCCACGTCCAGCAGCCGGCCGTAGCCGGGGCCGCCGCCGAGGGAGAGGTTCGCGGCGAAGGAGAACCGACGGTCGAGGAAGATCGGGTGATCCGACAGCCCCAGCCCGTATCCGATGCCGCCCCCCAGCTGACCGAACAGCAGGGGCAGATCGCGGCGGAAGGGGTAGTAGCGGATCTCGGGGTTGAGCGCCAGGGAGTGCGACAGGTCCCACGAGGCGTCGGTGGCGGAGGTGTCGTTGTAGCGGAAGCCGAGGTCCAGCACCCCGTCGATGGTGTAGCCGTAGCTCCGCTTCTCCACCTGCCGGTGGTGCCGGGTGGCGGCGGAGATCCCGCTGGTGGTGGTGCCCCCGGCGCCGTCCCAGTTGATGTTGGCCGAGCCACCCACGATCTCCCAGCTGTCGCTGCGTCCCAGCAGGTCGTGGTCGATCTTGAAGTCCAGCGGCGGGAGCTTGCCGAACGGGCTGAGCTGTTCCGCCAGCCGCGTGGCCAGATCGTCCTGGCCCGGGAGCTTGCCCGGGGGCTTGACCGGCGGCTTCACCGGGGGCTTGACCGGCGGCTTCACCGGCTCCACGATACCCTCGTCCATGGCGCCGAGCTTCTTCAGCGCGCCGGCCACGGCGTCGCGGACGTAGGAGTCCAGCGACGGGTCGTTGAGCAGTTTGCGCAGCGGGTCCACTGCTCGCTGATCGTCGATCTCGCCCAGGGCGTCGATGGCGATCTCGAGCACGACGTCGAAGCGCTCCTTGCCCACGATCTTGAGCAGCAGCGGTACGGCCCGCTTGTCCTTCAGTCGACCCAGCTCACGCGCCGCCTCGCGGCGCTGCTCGAGCCAGGTCTCCTGGGTCATGCCACGTGGCTTCTTCTTCAGCAGGCGCAGCATGCGGTCGGCCTGGGCGTCGGCCGCCGCCGGGCGAGGCGTCCACGCCGCGGCCAGGGCGCACAGCCCGCACAGGAAGACGAAGGTGGTGCGATGCCGCGTCAGTACCTCAGCAGCCCGTAGTCGCAAACAGTGGCCGTCCAATTGGCTTTTCCGTCGGGGCACGTGATCTTGTCCAGCTCAGGTCGATCGTCGGTGGAGATCCGCTTCTGCCAGAACTGCAGGCCGAGGGACGCACATGGCGTGGTCGTGATGCACTGAATGATGGAGCTCACCTGCCCGGCAGTGAACTCCTGAGTGTCGCCGCAGACGCTCGCCTCGGCCCCGCTGAACTTGCCCACGCACCACTGGTAGTCGAGGTACGGGTAGTGGCACCGGTCGCCATTGGAGGTGGTGAGGCATTGCCCACCCTTGCAATCCGCGGAGATGCTGCATTCGCCCGAAACGTTGCCGAGGAACTCGCCGGCGAGGATGCCGCAGGAGACGAGGTGATGGCAGGCGTCGGTGATGGTGACGCTGCTGGCGCTGACGGGGGCAGCCGGGGGGCAGCCCAGGGCGGGTCCCATGGCCGTGTCGCAGGGGTCGGCGTAGCCCGGCCCGGGTTCGCCATCCGTCCCGCACCCCGTTCCCCCCGATCCGACGACAGCCACCAGCAAGGATAGTCTAATCAGACGATACATATCGTCCAATTTACCCTCGATCTCGAATGGAGTCAAAGCACCCCGCCACGGCGGGCCACGGCGGGGTGCCGGATCAGGCGTCCTGTGCCGCCTCTTTCTCGGCGGTATCCGGCGGTTGGGCCGTTTTCTGCGGCGCGGGGGGCAGGGCCTCGAACACCAGCTCGGCGATGTCCATCACCCGCACCTCCTCGTCCTTGTCCTTGGCCTTGATCCCGTCGGTGAGCATCACCATGCAGAACGGACAGGCGGTGGCGATGGTCCTGGCGCCGGTGCCCAGCGCCTCCTCCGTGCGGACCACGTTGACCCGCGGGGCGTCCTCCTCCATCCACATCCGCGCGCCGCCCGCGCCGCAGCAGAAGCTCTTGTACCCCGTGCGCGCCATCTCCACCGGCTGCCGACCGCCCGAGATGCGCGCCAGCACGTCCCGCGGCTCGCGGTAGATCTCGTTCCACCGACCGAGGTAGCACGAGTCGTGATAGGTCATCACCCCGTCGATCTCCCGCGACGGCTTGAGCTTGCCCTCGGCCAGCAGCTTCCGGATGAACTGGGTGTGGTGCTGCACCTCGTAGTTGCCGCCAAACTGGGAATATTCGTTCTTGAAGCTGTGGTAGCAGTGGGGGCAGGTGACGAGGATCTTCTTCACCTTGTAGTTGTTGAGCGTCTCGATGTTGGACTCGGCCATCATTTGGAACAGGAACTCGTTGCCCGCCCGGCGGGCGGGGTCCCCGGTGCAGCCCTCCTCCAGCCCGAGGATTGCGAAGTCCACCCCGGCCCGCTGCAGCAGCTGGACCCATGTTCGTGACAGTTTCTTGGCCCGGTCGTCGAAGGCGCCGGCGCAGCCGATCCACACCAGGTACTCCGCCGACCCCTTCTCCTCCAGCGTCGGGACCTCGAGCCCCGCGGCCCAGTCCATGCGCTGATCGGAGCCGATGCCCCACGGGTTCATGTTGTTCTCGATGCCGCGGAACATGCGCGCCAGTTCGGCCGGCATGCGGCTCTCGGCCAGTACCAGATGCGTGCGCATCTGCAGGATCTTCAACGGGTGCTCGATGAACACCGGGCACACGGCCTCGCACGCGCCGCAGGTGGTACAGGCCCACAGCGTCTCGTCCGTGATCCGTCCCCCCACCATGGGCGGCATCTGCTCCAGTTGCTTCAGGATCTGCTTGTCCTGCGGCGTGGGCTCCACCTTCTTCGCGTCACCCTCGCCCTGCTCCTCGCCCGCGGTGGGGTCGAGCCCGGGGCTGAGCTGGACCAGGTGCCCGCCGCGCTCCCGCATCTCGTCGCGCAGGTCGTGGATCAGGTGCATCGGGCTCAGCGGCTTGTCGGTGTTGTAGGCCGGGCAGTTGGTGCTGCAGCGGGCGCACTCGGTGCAGGCGTAGGTGTCCAGGAGCGACTTCCAGTCGAAGCGCTCGTAGACCGAGGCGCCCCAGCGGGTCTCGTCCTCCAGATCCAGCCTGGGCATGATCCCCTTCTGCCCGCGGTTGCGCAGCGCGATGTTGGGCAGCGCCCCCAGCAGGTGGATGTGTTTGGAGTAGGGGATGTAGTTGAGGAAGAACAGCACGATCACCATGTGGATCCAGAAGTTGACCTGGGACACGAGGGCGGCGGTCTCGACGCCAGCGTCCAGCCGGCGGGCGAGGAACGCGCTCACCGGCAGGTGATCGTGCACCACGGTGGCGGCCAGCATGCCGTAGCCGTGCATCAGGAAGTGGGTCACGCAGAGCATGGCGATCATGCCCAGGATCAGGGCCGCGTCGAAGCTCATGGGGATCAGCTTCGGGCGGATCACGATGCGCCGGAAGACGGCCCAGCCCATCACCACCAGCACCACGAGGTTGGTCAGGTCGAGGACGGTCTTGAACAGGTGGTCCAGCGTCTGCCCCATGATCATCGAGTAGCTGAAGCCGGGGAACACGCCCTTGACCATCAGCTCGGCCGTGCCGACGGTGATCACCAGAAAGCCCCAGAAGATGAGCAGGTGGTGGCGGCTGGCCCACTCCCGCGCCACGGACCGCTGGAACAGAAAGTAGAGCAGCACGTCCCCGAATCGAGCGGTCTTGTTCTCGAACGTCCCCTCGAACTTCCTGCCGCGCAGCATGACGCGGATGAAGCGAGACAGGGTCCAGGCGAAACCACCGAAGGCAGCGAGCAGAAGTACGGCGAAGATGATCCGTTGCATGGTTCTCTCGGGCTAGGGTCACTCGGACAGTGCCCAATACCTTTACCATCCATGCCTCGAGTTGCCAATACCAACTGACGCAGGACGTCATGGTGGAACGTGCTGACCTGACTGAGTTAGTCGCCGCAAGTGAGCACGGCCCGGCCCAGGGATGGGTACGAGGGTTTGGCGCGGGCGGCTGGGACTGAGGGGTCGGCCCTGGCCGTCGATCTCCCGCGCCTCCACGCCAAGCACCTGCTGCAGATCTCGCGGTCACGCCGCGGTGGGCAACGGCAGGAAGGGGGGCAGACCGCACGCCTGATGCGGGCCGTTGATGTAGTTGGTGATCAACCGCCGGTGGGATGGGGCGATCCGGGCAAACCGGACGGCGCTCAGATGAAAACGAGCATGCGCCTTCTGGCGGACCACCACGCCACGCACCGCGATCAACACGTTGGGCTGCTCCGGCAGGCTGAACTCCAGCCAGCACTTGGAGCCGGAGGGCGGGGACTCGTCGTCCTTCACGTGGGCCAGGAAGATCCCTTCCGTGCTGATGTCACTGGCCTGGCACAGGTAGATCTGATTGCCCACACGCTTGCGGACGGCGATGGCGATCTGGGCTCGGGGACTGAGTCGGCGATTTCGTGATGTTCGCATGGGTTCCTGTAGGTCCGTGTGGGATATATACCACACCATTGGAATCCCATGCAAACTTCTGGGGTCACAATCTGTTCTTCTTGAGGCTACCGGCTGTCCAGCGAGTCCGCCTCGGAGATGAGGAAGTTGGGTATGCCGTCGATGACGGGGTAGGACAGGCGGCAGGTGGGGCAGATGAACGCCGTCTCCTCCTCGTCCTTGCGTTGCACGTCGAGGGTGCCCTTGCACTTGGGGCACCGGAGAATCTCCAGCAGTTGTTGGTCGAGGGCCATGGTCTTCCCGCACGTGAGTGGAAAGCCATCATGGGGCAACAAGGGCCGGCAGACAAGAGCCCTGCACCAACCTGCAGCTTCGGTGGTTCAGGACCGGCCAGATCCTGGCGGCTGACACGTCCGGCCAGGCGTACTACACTCCCAGGCCATGAGGCGGCTATTCAGCGTGGTGCTGGCGCTGGTCCACTGTTCCACGGCGCAGGCCCAGGAAACAGACTGGACAGCCGTGTTGCGTCCGGACGTTCCAACGCCACCCTGGTCCCGGCGGATCCCTCCCACGCCGCCACACCCCTGGCCCGGTCTGGCGCCGGTGGCGGCCTGGCCCCCCGAGCCTGCCACCCCGTCACCCATCGACCCCGCGCAGATGGGGCAGGCGCTGGAGCAGCTGTGCGGCACCATCGACGCCCCGACGGCTCGTCGTCAGGCGGGCTGGATCATCGAGCACGGCGCACAGCATGGCGTGGATCCGTTTCTCATCGCCGCCGTGATCTATCGTCAGAGCCGCTGTCGGAGCACGGGAAAGGAGGAAGGGCTCGGCCTGGCCCGCATCCCGCTGCAGGTTCATCTGCCGCACGTGCACGACGGATGGTATCGCTACTGGGTGCTGGAGGACGGCGGGTGGCAGCCTCACGAGCTGCTGTTCAACCGCTTCCCGTTCACCGCCAGATCGCTGCGTCGCCCCGAGCCCAACATCTACTTCACCGCGGCCCTGATCTACGTCGTGCAGCGGCAGTGCCGCTCGCTGGACGCCGCGGTGCGCCAGGAACCCCATCGCCACGCCGTGTCGCATCTGCTGTGGGGCGACCGCGTGCTCGGTGCGCGGTTCGAGGACCTGGTGCTCCAGAGCCGACGGCGCCTGGTGCGACTGTACCTCGACGCCACGCCACCCTCGCGCGCCAGCTATCGCGGCGTGGCGCTGGTCAGCCCGCTGGACGGCGTTCCGCGCAAGGTGCTCAGCCCGTACAACGATCGTCGGGAAGGACGGCGGCGGCACCGTGGCATCGACTTCGTCTCGACCCACGGCGAGCCGGTCCGGGCCGTGGCCGACGGTGTGGTGGTCTTCGCCGGAGTGCACCACCCACGCCGCGGCGCCTCCAACCTGCCCCCTGCGGCGGCGCGCGGCGTCTCCCCGCGTCGGATGGGGCGCGGCGGCCTGTTCGTGCTCATTGATCATGGCAACAAGCTGACCAGCGGCTACTTCCACCTGTGGCGCTACCGGGTGCGGCAGGGGGAACGGGTCAAGGCGGGGCAGATCATCGGCAAGGTGGGAGCCAGCGGGATCCGCGAGTCGCCGGCGCACCTGCACTTCGAGCTGCGGGTGCGGGGCCACAACGTCAACCCCACCCGTCCCATGCGGCCGTACCTGATCCCGTTCCGCGTGCCCGTCGCGAGCGACCGCCCAGCCTGGCCTGGTCGACGACGAAACAGGTGCTCGTGAAAGACCACCTGACCGAATCCGGATGGACCTCTGAGTCGGGGTGCGCGCCGGACGACGGGGTGTCGCTGTCGTCGGCGTGTGTCAGCGCCTATGGTGTGGTGGTGGCCCCGGCGGGAGCGAGATCGTGGATGGCGCTGTGTGCGACGTTGTACACGCCCAATCCCCCGGTTTGCTCAGTGATCCGCTGAGCCGACGTTTTCGCAGTTCGTAGGCAGTCCGTCGGAACTGGAACCGGTTCCGGCTCCGGTGGTGGTCACACCTCAGTTGCCGGGGCGGGGCTGCTGGGCCGTCCAAAAGGGTGCACCAACGCGCCAGCCCACGGCAGGCGTCGACGAGCATCGCGACAGCTCCGGCGCTTACCTCTGGCCGTGTCTGTCACGCTGGCTGGCCGGCATCTAAGCGCTTGACAGGTTTTTTTTTTTTCAGGGTAGCCTGCTTCGCAGGGGACAGTCGAGACGGGCCCCAGATCCCCTGGTGCACTCGCGTCCCCTCAATCCAGCAGGAGGGGTTTCATGACAGTCAGATCTGCAGTTGGTTTGGGCGTTGTTCTGAGCATGCTGTGGGGCTGCGACGGCGCGAGCACGCCGCACAGCACGACTGAGGCCGTGACCGCCCCCGGGGCCACGAGCGTCACAGTCACTCCCACCGCGTGTGGCGGGCCCAAGCTCGCTTCGAGCGACCCCGGCAAGAGCACGCCAAAGACGTGTCCAAAGGTGACGATAGCGTTGCCGTCGGCGGCCTACCGCGCGAAGCAGCAGCAGTACCTGACTGCCCTGGCCAAGCAGCGGGTGTCGTGGAGTGGGCTGTCAAGTGAACAGCAGTCGCTCGAGCAGCTGAAGCTCAAGCGCTCCATCGTGGGCCAGTGAGGAGGGGATGATGATCCGATTTGCGATGGTGTCGTGGACCATGGTGGCCATCACGCTGAGCGCCTCGACGAGCCGGGCGGATTACGGTGCGTTCGATGGCGAGGTGACCTACGTCTACCGGGAGTACTTCTACCTGCAGGCCGACAACACCTACGAGTTCGAGACGCGAAACCTCTCCCCGGGTGGGGACACCGTGATGTACCTCTGGTACGATCAGGCAGGGGAGCAGGTGGCGTACAACGATGACTACGAGGGGCTGGCGTCGCGCATCAGCTACACGCCGAGGCAGAGCGGGTACTACCTGCTCATCGTGCGGTCGTACTCGAACAGCTCGCAGGGGGGATGTGACATCTGGTACCAGGGCCAACAGCACCAGACGACCACGTTCGGGGGCTGGCACATCGCCGCGGGGAATGGCACCGGCGACGTGTATGAGACCGTCCACCTGCTCGGTGGGGCAACGGACACCTTGATCTTCCTGTTCCGCGACGAGGACGCTCGGTTGTTCACCTTTGACGATGACTCGGGCGTCGGGATGGCGGCGAAGCTCGATCCCGAGTGGCAGTTCCAGGGACGGCTGGTGATATCGACCTATGTCGGCGGGCCCGAGGCAGTGCTGGCGCGGGTGCTGGTCAACGACAAGTACTCCGACCAGGATGGAGACGGCCTGGGACACGCGTTCGAGACCGCGATCTGCTCCTGCGACGACACGACGAGCCAGTTCAGCTGCTACCCGGGATACGGCAGCACGTTGAACGTCAACTGCGCGGCGCTGGTTGGCACTCCGAAGGACACGGACAACGACGGCCTGGAGGACGGATGGGAGGTGTTCGGGATCGACGACGCCAGCTTCCCCCAGCTTCTGCCCATGTGGGGGGCAAACCCGCTGCGCAAGGACCTGTTCGTGGAGATGGACTGGAATGACCTGACGAGTCGGGTTGCACCAACGCCGGCAGTCAATGTCGCGTCGATCTTCGGTGCGTCGCAGACATCTGCTGCGCTGGCGAATCCAGATGGCACAGACGGCGTCAAGGTGCACCTGGACATTGGTCAGTCATCACCGTGCTCGGTGCAGAACGACCCAGTGTGCACCATGTATGGGAACTGGGGAGGAGCGCAACAACCCACGGCGCAGCCGTACTGGACCTGCCAGATCGACCGGAGCTTCCACTGGACGCAGCAGCCAACCGGGAACCCCTGCACGACGATCCCGCTGGACTACGTGATCGAGGGTGGGGTTTGGAGCCCATCCTATCAGGCGTTCGCAGAGGTGCGCCGCGGTGTATTCCACTACGCAGTCACCGTTGCCTCGGGCGGTGGCAAGGGCCTCCAGCCCGGCTGGAGGTTCTGGGCGAGTGGAGCCGGTACCGAACCGACTACGTCATCGAGAAGTCGACCACGCTGGGTCTCGAGCAGACACCCGCCGTGGTCCACACGAAGACGCCCACCCATGACCGAATGCTCCTGTTCTATCGCGACGGTGAGCACATGCACGTGCGCGGGTCGGCCAGCGACTTCAACACGCCCAATCTGCCAGGCTGCAGCTCCACGCTGGAGCATGGCTGCGGTGACTGGAGTGCAACGCCGGCCCAGCTCTCCGGGAGCTGCTCCCGGCCAGACGCGACCACAGGACCCGCGGCCGCACCGATCTACCTCAGCTCGTCGGAGGCCCGCGTCGTGACGGTCTGGAACGTGCCCGCCGCCTACTCGTGCGGCAACAGTACATCCAAGCTGTGGTACGTGGTCTACAACCCCGCCACCGGGGCCGTGACCCAGTCTGGCTGGGTCGCAGGCACGGACGGCGTGACGGGCGAGCCGTCCATCGCCGGGTATGACATCACGTCCGAGGAGGGCCTGATGCTGGTCTTCCGCAAGGGCGACGGGTACCTGTGGCAGAACCGGATGGTGCTGTCTGGTG
>Ga0210044_10003483_pt1 | contig 22446 bp, 18 predicted proteins | sample CryGey13umfilter_2_FD_183959 | JGI IMG/M metagenome (GOLD analysis project Ga0210044, IMG submission 183959) | Groundwater microbial communities from aquifer in Utah, USA - Crystal Geyser 4/9/14 3 um filter (SPAdes) (version 2) | ecosystem: Environmental > Aquatic > Deep subsurface >... | reverse complement strand
GCGGCTTCAGGCGGCGGCGAGGCTGACGCGGTTGCGCCCTTCGGCCTTGGCGACATAAAGCGCCGCGTCGGCGCGCTCCAGCAGCGCGCGCGCGTCGTCGCCGCCCCGGCGCAACTCCGAGACGCCGACGCTCACGGTCACGTCGATCAGGAAGTCGCCGACCAGAAATCCCGGCGTCTCGACGGCGGCGCGCACCCGCTCGGCGGCCTCGATGGCGTCGGTCAGCCCGGCGGTGGGCATCGCCACCACGAATTCCTCACCGCCGATGCGCGCCACCAGATCGACGGCGCGGGTGTTCTCGGTGAGGCGGCGCGCGAAATCCTTCAGGATCAGATCGCCCGCGCCGTGGCCGTAGGTGTCATTGATCGCCTTGAAGCTGTCGAGGTCGAACGCCATCAGGCACAGCGGCTCGCCGTTCTCCTGCGCCTTTGCGATCATGCGCGCGAGGTGGGCGTCGAGGTAGCGGCGGTTGCGCAGGCCGGTCAGCGGATCGGTCACCGCCTGGCGCAGCCCGTCGTCGAGCGACGCGCGCAACTGGTCGGTATGCGCCTTCTGGCGCAACTGGGTGCGCAGCCGGGCGGTCAGCTCCGAGGCGTGCAGCGGCCACATCGCATAATCGTTGGCGCCCGCGTCGAGGCAGGCGGCGGCGGTGGCGATGTCGCCGCTGTCCACCAGCGTCAGCATCGCGGCGGCGCGCGATTCGGGCCGCTGCCTGAGCGCGGTGCAGAACGTCGAGGAGAATTCGGCGAAGCCCAGCGCGTCGATCAGCACCGCCTGCGGCGCGTCGCGCGCGATCGCGTCGAAAGCCGCGCGCGCGGTGGTGACCAGCGTGGGGCGGATGTCGAGCGTCGGCTGGATCATCTCAAGGATATGCGCGCCGTTGGCCTCGGAGCTGACCGCCAGCACGCGCGCGCCGGGCGGCGGCTCGGTCAGCAGCGGCGGCGTGGCGCCGACGGCGAGATCGCGCAGCGTCTCGTCGCGCATCCGCAACTCGTCGGTGATCGCCTTCATGCGCAACAGCGAGCGCAGCCGCGCGTGCAGCGCCAATTCACGCACCGGCTTGGTCAGAAACTCGTCGGCGCCCGACTCCAGCGCCGCGACGCGGTCCTCCTGCGCCGCGAGCGAAGTGATGATGACCACCGGCACATGCGCGAGCCGGGGGTTGGTCTTCATCAGACGGCACAGCTCAAAGCCGTTCATGCCCGGCATCATCACGTCGATCAGCGCCAGATCGGGCGGGTTGCGCAGCGCCATCTCCAGCGCCTGCGGGCCGTTGGCGGCTTCCTCGACTTCGTAGAACGCCTTCGACAGCAACAGGTTCAGCAGCAGCCGGTTGGTGGCCACGTCATCGACGACAAGGATTCTTCCGGTCATCGGCGCAGTCCTTTCATGCGGGGCAATACCGCCGCACGGCGTCCAGAAAACCTTTCATCGTCACAGGCTTGGCGATATAGCCGTCGCAGCCGCCGCGCCGGAACCGCTCCTCGTCGCCGCGCATGGCGTGGGCGGTCAGCGCCACCACCGGCACGCTGGCGAGCGCCGTCTCGGCGCGCAGCGCGCCGGTCACGGCGAGGCCGGAGACGCCCGCAAGCTCGATGTCCATCAGGATCAGGTCGGGCCGCTCCGCCCGCGCCGCCGCGATCGCCGCCGCGCCGGTCTGCGCCGTGCGGGTGCGATAGCCCTCCGAACGCAGCGCGTCGTTGAAGAAGCGCAGGTTGAGGGCGTCATCCTCGACGATCAGGACGGTGGCGTTCATCGTCTGCCTTCAGGCTCTCAAGGTCTGTTTACAGGGGACAAACTAGGCGGCAACGCTTAACGAAGTGTTGTTGTCGATTTTATGAAAACTGAGGATGAGTTCGCACTGTGGCGATAAAAACCATCACAACTCAAGCTGGCGCCGAAGCTCTGGCGCTGGAGGCGCTGGGCTGGATCGCGGGCCGAGAGGAGGCGCTGGGCGGGCTGCTGGGCGTCAGCGGCATGGCGCCGGACGCCCTGCGCGCCCGCGCCGCCGACCCGGAGTTCCTCGGCTTCGTGCTGGATTTCCTGATGCAGGACGAGGCGATGCTGTGCGGCTTCGCCGCCGATCTGGGCGTCTCGCCCGAGGCGCCGATGCGCGCCCGCGCGTTGCTGCCCGGCGGCGCCGCGCCGCATTGGACATGACGCCTTGCGCTGGCGGCGCGGCGGGCCGATCTTGTGGGCATGAGCCTGCCCCCCGGATTCCTTGACGAGTTGCGCGCCCGCGTCCCGATCTCGGAGATCGTCGGGCGGCGCGTGACATGGGACGCGCGCAAATCCAGCGCCGCGCGCGGCGATTTCTGGGCCTGCTGTCCGTTCCACGAGGAGAAAAGCCCCTCGTTCCACGTCGATGACCGCAAGGGTTTCTACCACTGCTTCGGCTGCCACGCCTCCGGCGACGCGATCAAGTTCCTGACCGAGCGCGAGAACATGGGCTTCATGGACGCGGTCGAGGAGCTGGCGCGCGCGGCGGGCATGGAGATGCCGGCCCGCGACCCCGCCGTGGCCGAGCGCGCGGAAAAGCGGCGCGGGCTGGCGGAATGGATGGAGGCCGCCGCCGCATTCTACCGCACCCAGCTCAAGGGCTCCCGCGCCGCCGACGCGCGCGCCTATATCGCCCGGCGCGGGGTGTCGGCGGCGACGCAGGCGCGCTTCGAGATCGGCTACGCCCCGCCCGACCGCCACGCGCTGACCGAGCATCTGAGCGCCAGGGGCGCGCCGATTCAGGCGCTGCTCGACGCGGGCCTGAGCGCGCAGTCCGACCACGGCGCGCCCTACGACCGCTTCATCGACCGCATCATCTTTCCGATCCGCGACGCGCAGGGCGCCTGCATCGCCTTCGGCGGGCGGGCGATGGCGGCGGGCGCCAAGGCGAAATACCTCAACTCGCCGCAGACCCCGCTGTTCGACAAGTCGCGCACGCTGTTCAACATCGGCCCGGCGCGCGAGGCGGCGGGACGGGTGAAATCGCTGATCGTCGCCGAAGGCTACATGGATGTGATCGCGCTGGTGGAGGCCGGTCTGGCCCACGCTGTCGCGCCGCTGGGCACCGCGATCACCGAACAGCAGCTGGTGATGATGTGGCGGATGGCCGATGAGCCGGTGATCGCGCTGGACGGCGACGCGGCGGGCCTCGCCGCCGCCGCCCGGGTGATCGATGTGGCGCTGCCGCTGCTGGGGCCGGGCAAGGCGCTGCGCTTCGCGCTCTTGCCGCAGGGCCGCGACCCCGACGACCTGATCCGCGCCGAGGGCGTGGCGGCGATGCGCGCGGTGCTGGAGGCGGCCGAGCCGCTGGTGGCGCTGCTGTGGCGGCGCGAAACCGAAGGCCAGTCGTTCGACAGCCCCGAGCGCCGCGCCGCGCTGGACGCGCGGTTGCGCGCGCTGCTCGCCCGGATCGGCGACGCCTCGGTGCGCGACCATTACCGCGCCGCGCTGGCGGAGCGGCGCGCGGCGCTGTTCCGCCCGGCCGGGATGCGGTCGGGGGCGGGGCCCTGGACGCCGCGCAAGGGGCCTTTCAAGCGCGGCGCGCCGGTGCTGGAGGGGCCTGTCGCCGCCACCAAGAGCAGCGCGCTCGCCCGCGCGCGCTCATCCGCCGCCGAGATGCGCGGGCGCGAGGCGGCGATCCTGCTCGCGCTTCTGCGCCGTCCGTCGCTGATCGAGGCCTGCGCCGAGGAGATCGCCGTCACCGAGTTCACCCAGCCAGACCTTGATCCGCTGCGCCGCGTCCTCATATCAGCGGTCGCGGACGGCGGGGCGGTCTCGACGCAGGCGCTGTGCGCGCTGCTCGACGCCGCAGCGGGGCGCGACGCGGCCGCGCTGCTGGAGGCGGCGGCGCCGGCGGCGCAGATCGGCTTCGCCGCGTCGGGCGCCGACGCGGCGCTGGCGGAGACGGCGCTGCGCGAATCGCTGGCGCGCCAGCAATCTGAATCGACCTTGCGGCGCGAGGTGGCGGAGGCGGAGGCGGCGCTGGGCGGGCCAGGCGCGCAGGATGGGTCGGGCGCGCAGGATGGGTCGGGCATGGCGCCGGGCGTTGGATTGGCGATCGACGGCAGGCTGAAGCTGGCGGCGGCGGCGGCGCAACGCGACCTGTGCGGCGCCGCGATCACCGAAGACGGCGACGAGGCGCATCTGTCCGAAGCGTTGCGCTCGGCGATAGAGCGTGAGATCTGGGTCCGAAAGCCGCGACGTCGCGGCGACGCCACGAACTGATTCGCATATGAGTCGGGCGACACGATTCGCAAAAGCGCTCGAATGACACTATGATTCGCCCCGCGCCTTGCACAAGGCGCATGGAAACACCGCGCCTCGCATAAGGCGCACGGAAACACCGCGCCTCGCATAAGGCGCACGGAAACACCGCGCCTCGCACAAGGCGCACGGCAGCAACGAACGGAGCGGCGCATGGCGGCCAAGGACGTCGAGGAAGCACCCGAGACCGAAGCGACGGAGACGCCGAGCCCGATGCTCGACATGAGCCAGGCTGCGGTCAAGAAGATGATCGCGCAGGCCAAGGCCAAGGGCTACATCACCCTCGACGAACTCAACCGCGCCCTGCCGCCCGCGCAGGTCTCCTCCGAGCAGATCGAGGACGTGATGTCGCTCCTGTCGGAGATGGGCGTCAACGTGGTCGAGGAGGAGGAGGCCGAGGACGGCGCCGCCGCCGAGGCCAAGGAAGAATCGCGCGAGGTCGCCACCACCACGACCACCGGCGCTGAGAACGACCGCACCGACGACCCGGTGCGCATGTATCTGCGCGAGATGGGCACGGTCGAGTTGCTGTCGCGCGAGGGCGAGATCGCCATCGCCAAGCGCATCGAGGCCGGCCGCGCCACCATGATCGGCGGCCTGTGCGAAAGCCCGCTGACCTTTCAGGCGATCACCATCTGGCTTGAGGAGCTGAACGACGAGCGCATCATGCTGCGCGACGTGATCGACCTTGAGACCACCTTCGGCAAGGGGCTGGAGGACGACGAGGAGACCGTCGTCGATCTCTCCGCCGCGCAGGCCGCGCCCGCCCAGCCCGCGCACGCCGAGCCGGGCAAGCCCCAGCCCGCCGCCGAGCACGACGCCGCGCCGCGCGGCGAGGCCGACGAGGATGGCGAGGAGCCGGAGGAGCAGGCCAACCTGTCGCTCTCGGCGATGGAGGCGGCGCTCCGGCCATCGGTGCTGGAGAAGCTGGAGCGCATCTCCAGCGACTACGCCAAGCTGTCGCAGATGCAGTCCAAGCGCATCAACGCCGCGCTGAGCGAGGCCAAGCATTTCTCCAGCGTGCAGGAGCGCGAATACCAGCGCCTGCGCAGCGAGATCGTCGAGCTGGTCAACGCGCTGAATTTCCACAACAACCGCATCGAGACGCTGGTCGATCAGATCTACGGCATCAACCGCCGCCTGATGAACCTGGAAGGCCAGCTGGTCAAGATCGCCGACACCCACAAGGTGAACCGGCGCGAGTTCATCGAGGAATACCGCAACGCCGAGCTTGACCACGCCTGGCTCGACCGCGTCGCGGCGCTGCCCGGCAAGGGCTGGAAGGCGATGCTGCTCAAGGACCGCGACCGCATCGAGGCGATCCGCGTCGATATCGCCGACGTCGGCCAGGCGGTGGGCGTGGACATCCCCGAATTCCGCCGCATCGTGCAGACGGTGCAGAAGGGTGAGCGCGAGGCGCGCATCGCCAAGAAGGAAATGGTCGAGGCCAACCTGCGCCTGGTGATCTCCATCGCCAAGAAATACACCAACCGCGGCCTGCAATTCCTCGATCTCATTCAGGAAGGCAACATCGGCCTGATGAAGGCGGTGGACAAGTTCGAGTATCGGCGCGGCTACAAGTTCTCGACCTACGCGACATGGTGGATCCGGCAGGCGATCACCCGCTCGATCGCCGATCAGGCCCGCACCATCCGCATTCCGGTGCACATGATCGAGACCATCAACAAGCTGGTGCGCACCGGCCGCCAGATGCTGCACGAGATCGGGCGGGAGCCGACGCCCGAGGAACTGGCCACCAAGCTCCAGATGCCGCTGGAGAAGGTGCGCAAGGTGATGAAGATCGCCAAGGAGCCGATCTCGCTGGAGACCCCCATCGGCGACGAGGAGGACAGCCAGCTCGGCGACTTCATCGAGGACAAGAACGCGATCCTGCCGCTCGACAGCGCGATCCAGTCCAACCTCAAGGAGACCACGACGCGGGTGCTGGCGTCGCTGACCGCGCGCGAGGAGCGGGTGCTGCGGATGCGCTTCGGCATCGGCATGAACACCGACCACACGCTGGAGGAGGTCGGCCAGCAGTTCAGCGTGACGCGCGAGCGCATCCGCCAGATCGAGGCCAAGGCGCTGCGCAAGCTGAAGCACCCGTCGCGGTCGCGGAAGCTGCGCAGTTTTCTGGACGAGTAGGCGGCGGTTCGGGGGCGGTGGACGATGCGCGTCGCGCAGCCGGAGGGATTGCGAGGCAGTCTCAAATGGTTGCAGCGCGCGGTGGAGCAGCGGCCAGATTTGCTGCAAAGCGATGCCGCGCCGATCAGATGGCTCTCGCCGCTGCGTGACGACGCCTTCGCAGAATATCGCGACGAAGCCTTTCTAGAGCGGCTGGGTCTGGGCGAACATGCGCCGTTGCTGCGTGCGTTCTGGCCCGCGCGCGGGCCGCAATGGGATGCGCTCGGCTGGTCTGCGGAAGGGCCGGTGCTGGTGGAGGCGAAAGCGCATATCGGCGAATTCCTGACGCCGCCGACGAAGGCGGGCGCCGAAAGTCTCCGTCGCATTGCAGAGTCGCTGGCGGCTGTTCAAGCCGACCTTGGCGCTGCGCCAGGCTGTGACTGGACCGCGCGCTTCTACCAATACGCCAACCGGCTTGCGCATCTATGGTGGCTGCATCGAATCGGGGTTGGCGGCCAACTCCTGTTCGTGTCATTCCTCGGCGACGATGACATGGGCGGTCCCGATGAGGCCGCAACATGGCAAGCCGCGTTCAGGGTGGCGGACTACGCGCTGGGTCTGCCTGCGCGACACGCCCTAAGCCGTCATATCCGCCATGTGACCCCGCATGTAGGCCTGATCGACTGAAACGTGTGACGCGCGCGCTCCTCACGCCATGCCATCGACCCAAAGATCGGGCGTGACGCTTTCCGCCGTCACCAGCCGCCCGTTGGGCAGGTCGTTCTCCTCCAGCTTGGCCAGCGTTTCGGCCTCGGTCATGCCTGCCTCGCGCCAGCGCGCGCCCAGCCGCGCGCGCAGCGTCTGCGGCGCGACCGCGATCATCGCCGTCACGTCGAACAACGGGCGCAGCCCCGACCACGGCGCGGCGCGCAGCAGCAGATAGTTGCCCTCCACCAGCAGGATCGGAACCGACTGCGGGATGATCCGGGCGCCCGCCCGCGCGATCTCGATGGTTCGGTCGAACACCGGCGCCGCGATCTCGGCCTCCGTGTTCGCGCGCAGGCGCATGAGCAGCGCCGCCAGCCCGCCCACGTCGAAGGTGTGCGGCGCGCCCTTGCGCGGGCGGTCGCCGCGCGGGACCAGCACCAGATCGTCGAAGTGGAAGCCGTCCATCGGCAGCACGGCGCAGCGCCCCGGCGCGCCCGCGTTCAGCCTTGCGGCCACCGCCTCGGCGATGGTGGACTTGCCCGCGCCGGGCGGCCCGGCCAGCGCCGCGATCAGGCGCGCGGGCCGACCTTGCGCCAAAGCGGCGAGCCGGTCGGCGAAGACTTGCGGCGAGAGCGGCGCCGTCATCCCTTCAGCCCCGCCGCCGCGCGCGCCAGCGCCTCGACGCGCGCCCAGTCGCCCGCCGCCACCGCGTCCTTGGGCGCCACCCACGAGCCGCCGACGCAGACCACGTTGGGCAGGCTCAGATAGTCGGGCGCGTTGGCGACGCTGACGCCGCCGGTGGGGCAGAAGCGCAGCCGCGCCAGCGGGCTGGCCCAGGCGCGCAGCACGTCGGCGCCGCCGTTCTGCTCGGCGGGGAAGAACTTGAGCACCTCCAGCCCGCGCTCCATGCCGCGCAGCGCCTCCGACGGCGTGGCGACGCCGGGCAGCATCGGCAGCCCCGCGTCCTCGGCCGCGTCGAGAATGCGGTCGGTGGCGCCGGGCGAGACGCCGAATTGCGCCCCCGCCGCCTTGGCCGCCCTGATGTCGGCGGGGCCCAGCAGCGTGCCCGCGCCCACCACTGCGTCGGGCGCCGCGTCCACCATGGCGCGGATCACGTCGAGCGCGGCGGGGGTGCGCAGCGTCACCTCCAGCGCGCGCAGGCCGCCCGCCACCAGCGCGCGCGCCAGCGGCGCGGCGATGGCGGCGTCCTCCACGATCAGCACCGGGATCACGGGCGCAAGGCGGCAGATGTCGATGATCTTCATGCGGTTTGTGCTCCGGTTGGCGGCCCCCCCTCACCCCGACCCTCTCCCCCCGAGGGGGAGAGGGGGCGCGCGAGGCGGGGACGGCGCATCGGTTTCAGGCCATGGCGCAAGCGGCGCCGTTGTCTCCCCCTCTCCCCCTCAAGGGGGGAGAGGGTCGGGGTGAGGGGGGGCCGCCCGACCGGTGAGGGGGCTTCGCCTGCCCCCGTGAGGCGTCCTACACCACCACCGCCGCGCCGGTGTTCGCGGTGCCGACATGGGCGCGGAAGGCGGCGAACAGCTCGCGCCCCATGCCGGTCTCGTTGGCCGAGAGGTCGGGCTTCACCGGCTCGCGCGCGGCGAATTCGCCTGCGTCCACCAGCACCTCCAGCCGCCCCGCGACCGCATCGACGCGCACCACGTCGCCGTCGCGCAGCCGCGCGATCGGGCCGCCCTCCGCCGCCTCGGGGCTGACGTGGATCGCGGCGGGCACCTTGCCCGACGCGCCCGACATCCGCCCATCGGTGACCAGCGCCACCCGAAACCCCTTGTCCTGCAACACGCTGAGCGCGGGCGTCAGCGAGTGCAGCTCCGGCATCCCGTTCGCCTTCGGCCCCTGAAAGCGCACCACCACCACCACGTCTCGGTCGAGCGCGCCTGCCTTCCACGCCGTCTTGACGTCCTCCTGATCGGAGAAGATCGCGCAGGGCGCCTCGACCACATGGCGCTCGGGCTTGACGGCGGAGACCTTGATCACCGCCTCGCCCAGCGGCCCCTCCAGCCGCTTCAAGCCTCCGGTGGCGGCGAAAGGGGCGGCGCTGGGGCGCAGCACGTCGCGGTTCAGGCTCTCGCCCGCGCCGTCGGCCCACACCACCTCACCCGCGTCGTTCAGGCGCGGCTCCTGCGTGTAGCGGCTGAGGCCGTCGCCCGCGATGGTGCGCACGTCCTCATGCAGAAAGCCGCCGTCGAGCAGGTCGCCGATCATGAAGCCCAAGCCGCCTGCGGCGTGGAAATGGTTCACGTCGGCCAGACCGTTGGGATAGACCCGCGCCATCAGCGGCGTGACATCGGACAGCGCCGCCATGTCGTCCCAGTCGATCACCACCCCCGCCGCGCGCGCCATCGCCACCAGGTGCAGCACGAGGTTGGTCGAGCCGCCGGTGGCGTGCAGGCCGACCATGCCGTTGACGAAGGCGCGCTCGTCCAGCACCTCCGCCACCGGTGTATAGGCGTTGCCAAGCGCGGTGATCTCAAGCGCGCGCTTGGCGGCAGCCCTGGTCAGCGCGTCGCGCAGCGGCGTGTTGGGGTTGACGAAGCTGGCGCCGGGCAGGTGCAGGCCCATGAACTCCATCAGCATCTGGTTGGTGTTGGCGGTGCCGTAGAAGGTGCAGGTGCCGGGGCCGTGGTAGCTGGCCATCTCCGCCTTCAGCAGCTCCTCGCGCCCGATCTCGCCCTTGGCGAAGCGCTGGCGCACGGCGGCCTTCTCATCGTTGGTGATGCCCGAGGTCATCGGCCCTGCGGGCGCGAAAACGGCGGGGATATGGCCGAAGCTGGCGGCGGCGATCACGAGGCCGGGCACGATCTTGTCGCAGACGCCCAGGAAAATCGCCGCGTCAAAACAGTTGTGGCTGAGCGCGACGCCCGCCGACAGCGCGATCACGTCGCGCGAGAACAGCGACAGCTCCATCCCCGGCTGGCCTTGGGTGACGCCGTCGCACATGGCCGGCACCCCGCCCGCCACCTGCGCCGAGCCGCCCGCCGCGCGCGCGGCCTCGCGGATCATCTGCGGAAACCGCTCGAACGGCTGATGCGCCGACAGCATGTCGTTGTAAGCGGTCACGATGCCGATGTTGCCGCCCGTGCCTTGCGCCAGCGCGGTCTTGTCCTGCGCGCCGCAGGCGGCGATGGCGTGGGCGAGATTGCCGCAGGTCAGGCTGGAGCGGGTCGGCCCCGCGTCGCCCGCCCGCCGCGCGCGCGCCAGATAGGCGTCGCGCAAGGGCTTTGAGCGCTCACGGATGCGCGCGGTGACTTTTTCGACGGTCGGGTTCATGGCTGGCCCTCCTTTTGGGTGTGGCCTTCGGGATGGTCGCGCCGTCAGTCGGCGTAGTGGATCGTGGTCGGCCCGCTGCGGTCAAGGATCACGCGCACCGGCGCGTCCTCGGTGGATTTCGCGGCCTGCGCCTGCGCCAGCGCAGCGCGTTTGCCCGACCCTTGTATCAGAAGATACGCGGTTTTCGCCGCGCGCAACACCGGCGCAGTGAGGGTGACGCGCGCCTCCGCCGCGCCCGGCGCCCGCAGCGCCAGCACGGGCGGCGCGTCGTCGGCCAGCGCGGCGCGCAGCTTGTCGGCGCCGGGAAACAGCGAGGCGGTGTGCATGTCCTCGCCCATGCCCAGCACGGCGACGTCGAGCGGCAGGATCAGCTGCTTCAGCGTGATCGCCACCGCCGACAGCCCGTCCGCCGGCTCGTCGGTCGCGCCGTAGAGCGGCGCGAACTCCGCCGCCGCCGCCGCGCCCTTGAACAGCGTCTCCGACAACAGCCGCTGGTTGGAGCGCGGCGAGGACACCGGGACCCAGCGCTCGTCGGTCAGCGTCACGCCGACATGCTCCCAGTCGAGCGGCATCGCGCCCAGCAGCGTGAGGAACGGCCCCGGCGTGGTTCCGCCCGGCACGGCCAGCGTGGCGCGGCCTTTCGCGGAGAGCGCGGCGCGCAGGTCGGCGGCGACCGCCTCGGCCAGCGCCTGGGCCTGCGCGTCGCGGGAGGGGTGCTCGGTCAACGTGGCGGTCATGGGCGAGGTCCTTTCGTGGCGGGCGGCGGCGTGCGCACATCGGCGGCGGCTGCGGCGCGGGCGGGGCCGCCCCTCACCCCGACCCTCTCCCCGGCGGGGAGAGGGGGCGAAATCGGCGCCGCTGGCGCCGTGCCCTGCTCCGCAGCGCCGTTGGCCAAGGGCGCATTTCCGGCCCGCTCGTAGCGTGGGGCGGCGGCGCCCGCCCCGCGCGCAGCGACCGCCGTGAAGGCGCCGCCGTCGCAACCCGCGCCCCCTCTCCCCCCAGGGGGAGAGGGTCGGGGTGAGGGGGCGTCCGCCGTTTGCGCCGCGCCCCCGCCCCCGTTGCGGTGCAAGGTCGGGGCGGCGGCGCCCGCCCCGCGCGCCGCCACTGCCGTGAAGGCGCCGCCGCCGCGCCCTGCGCTCCCTCTCCCCCTTGGGGGAGAGGGTCGGGGTGAGGGGGCGCATCCGCGTGAGGGGGCGCATCCGCGTGAGGGGGCGCTCACGCCACCTCTCCCCCCAGGGGGAGAGGGTCGGAGTGAGGGGGCGTCCGCCGTTTGCGCCGCGCCCCCGCCCCCGTTGCGGTGCAAGGTCGGGGCGGCGGACCCGCCCCGCGCCGCCACTGCCGTGAAGGCGCCGCCGCCGCGCCCTGCGCCCCCTCTCCCCCTTGGGGGAGAGGGTCGGGGTAAGGGGGCGCATCCGCGTGAGGGGGCGCTCACGCCATGATCTCCCGCCAGCGCCGCCCGTCGCGGTGCATCAGCATCAGCGCGTCCTCCGGGCCCGAGGCGCCGCTGTCGTAGGGGCGGGGGCGCTCGCCCGTCGCCTCCCACGCCGCGATGATCGGGTCGATCCAGGCCCAGGCGGCCTCGACCTCGTCGCCGCGCATGAACAGGGTCTGGTCGCCGCGGATCACGTCCATCACCAGCCGCTCATAGGCGTCGGGCATCCGCATCGCGGCGCCCAGCTTGTCGGCGAAGGTCATGTCGAGCTGCGCGTCGGTGAGGCGCATCCCGCCCGGCCCCGGCTCCTTGATCGTCATGCCCAGCGTGATCCCCTCGTCGGGTTGCAGCCGGATCGCCAGCACGTTGGGCCGCTGCGCGCCCTCGTCGCCGGGAAAGATCGAGTGCGGCGCCTCCTTGAACACCACGGCGATCTCGGACATGCGCGCGCGCAGCCGCTTGCCGGTGCGCAGGTAGAACGGCACGCCCGACCAGCGCCAGTTGGCGACCTCGACCTTCAGCGCCACATAGCTTTCGGTGTGGCTGTCGGGGTCGCCCGCCTCCTCGATATAGGACTTGCCGGCGCCGCCGTTGCGATACTGGCCGCGCACCGAGCCTGTGCGCGGGTCGAGCGGCGCCAGCGCGCGCAGCACCTTGAGCTTCTCGTCGCGCACCGTGTCGGCGGAAAACCGCGCGGGCGGCTCCATCGCCGTCAGGCACAAAAGCTGCATCAGGTGGTTCTGCACCATGTCGCGCATCGCGCCGACGGTGTCGTAATAGGCGCCGCGCCCCTCGATGCCCACCGTCTCGGCCACGGTGATCTGGACGTGATCGACATGGCGCGCGTTCCAGAGCGGCTCGAACAGCGCGTTGCCAAAGCGCAGCGCCATCAGGTTCTGCACCGTCTCCTTGCCCAGATAATGGTCGATCCGGTAGATGTGGTTCTCGTCGAACGCCTTGCCCAGTTGCGCGTTCAGCGCGCGGGCGGAGGCCAGATCGCGGCCCAGCGGTTTCTCCACCACGATGCGCGCGTCGTCGCCGCCCAGCTTTTCGGCCGCGATCCGCGCCGCGATCGGGCCGAACAGGCTGGGCGCCACCGACAGATAGAACGCGCGCGCCCGGCCCGGCGCCTCGGGCAGCAGGGCGGAGAGCTCGCGCCAGCCCTTGTCGCCCTCAGCGTCCACCGCGACATACTCAAGCATTCCCAGAAACCGCGCGCGGGTCTCGGCGTCGAGAGCGTCGGCCTTGACGAACTCGCCCAGCGCCGCGTCGGCCATGGCGCGGAACGCTTCTGTATCCATCTCGGAGCGCGCGGCGCCGATGATCCGCGCGCCTTGCGGCGCCTGACCGTCGTGCAGGCGGTGATAGAGCGCGGGGATCAGCTTGCGGCGGGCGAGGTCGCCCGTCGCGCCGAACACCACGAGGTCGAAGGGTTCGACCGGAACAACGCGCGCAGCCATGGCGTTCGCCTTCTCGCTTGGGTCACAGGGCCGGCAGCTCGGCGCGCCGGGGCAGATCGGCGCCGCGCCGCGAACAGGTGATGGCGGCGGCCTGCGCGGCGAAGCCCATCAATCCCGACAGCGCCTCCGCCGTCAACGCTTCAAGCGCGGCGCGGCTGGCGCGGCGGGTCTCGGCGAGGTTGGCGATCAGCGCGGCCTGAAACGTGTCGCCCGCGCCCACCGTGTCGGCCACCGCGACCCTGACGCCGGGAACCTGCGCCTGCGCGGCGCGGGTGAAGCCCTGCGCGCCCTCGCCGCCCCGCGTCACGATCACCGCCGCCGCGCCCGCGTCCAGCCAGCGCCGCGCCGAAGCCTCCGCCGCCTCGCCGGGGTAGAGGCGGCCGAGGTCCTCGTCGCTGACCTTCACCAGATCGGCGCAGGCGGCGAAGGCGCCGACGCGCCCGCGCCAGACCGCCAGATCCGGCTCCACGTTCAGCCGCACGTTGGGGTCGAGCGTGATGAAGCGCCGCCCCCGCGCGCCTTGCGCCAGCCCCAGCTGCGTCGCGCCGGTGGGGTCGGCGACCAGCGCGTAGGAGCCGAAGTGCAGCCCCCACACCTCCGGCCCCATCGCCGCCACGTCCTGCGGCTCGACCGAGCGGTCTGCGGCGCCGGTTCCGTAGAACACATAGGCCGGGCCGCCGTCCGGCCCGACATCGACCAGGCTCAGCGTGGTGGGCCGGTCCTTGGCGGCGAGGAACGCCGTCGAGACGCCCTCCGCCGCCAGCGCCGCGCGCAGGCGGCGGCCGAGGTTGTCGGTGGACATGCCGGTCATCAGCCCCGACGGCTGGCCCAGCCGGGCCAGCCCCACCGCGACGTTGAACGGCGAGCCGCCGATGCGCGCGTCAAAGCTCAGGCCCTGCGGCCCCTCGGACGCGAACAGGTCGTAGAGCGCCTCGCCGCAGACCACGAACATCAGGCGGCCCCCGCCGCAGGCTCCGGCGCGTTTTCCGCCGCCGCCTCGGGCGGCACCATGGCGCCGGTCATGATCGCGACGGCGTCCGACATGGTGTAGTCGCCGGGCTTGATGACGCAGGCGCGCCGCCCGAGGCGGTGGATGTGGATGCGGTCGGCGACCTCGAACACATGCGGCATGTTGTGCGAGATCAGGATGATCGGCAGCCCCCGGTCGCGCACGTCCTTGATCAGCTCCAGCACGCGGCGGCTTTCCTTGACGCCCAGCGCCGCCGTCGGTTCGTCCATGATGACGAACTTGGTGGCGAAGGCGGCGGCGCGCGCCACCGCCACGCCCTGCCGCTGGCCGCCCGACAGCGTCTCGACCGCCTGGTTGATGCTCTGCACCGTCATCAGCCCCAGCTCGGTCAGCTTGGCGCGGGCGAAGTCGCGCATGTGCTTCTTGTCGAGCATCCTCAGCCACTTGCCCGCAAAGCCGGGCTTATAGACCTCACGCCCCAGAAACATGTTGTCCGCTATGGAAAGGGCAGGGGACAGCGCAAGGTTCTGATACACCGTCTCGATGCCGGCGTTGCGCGCCTCGATGGGTGAGTTGAACCGCGTGGGGACGCCGTCGATCTCGATGGTCCCCTCGTCCAGTTGCACCGCGCCGGCGATGGCCTTGATCAGCGAGGACTTGCCGGCGCCGTTGTCGCCGATCACCGCGAGGATTTCTCCCGGCATCAGGTCGAAGTCGGCGCGGTCGATGGCGGTGACGCGGCCATAGCGCTTGACCAGGCCGCGCGCCTTCACGGCGGGAATGACGGCGTTCATGCGGAGACCCTCCGGATCCACTGGTCAAGCGCGACCGCGACGATGATGAGCAGGCCGACGGCGAAGCTCTGCCACAGCGGCTCGAACCCCGACAGCGACAGGCCGGAGCGGAACACGCCCACGATCAGCGCGCCGAACAGCGTGCCGAAGATCGCGCCGCGCCCGCCGAACAGCGAGGTGCCGCCGATCACCACGGCGGTGATCGCGTCGAGGTTGCCTTCGGCGAAGGACTGCGGCGAGGCCGAGCCGACGCGGCCGATGGCGGCCCATCCCGCCAGCGCGCACAAGCCGCCTGCGACCGCATAGACCGACATCAGCACCCGGTCGGTGCGGATGCCCGACAGCTCGGCGGCCTCCTTGTCGTCGCCCACGGCATAGACCGCGCGGCCCCAGCCGGTCCAGTTCAGCGCATACCACAGCGCCATGAAGATCAGCACCATCAGGAAGCTGCCCAGGGTGAACTGCGCCCCGAACAGCTCGACGCGATGGCCGAACACCTTCAGCAGCGGCGCGATCTGGTCGATGCTCTGGCTGCGCACGGTCTGCCCGCCGGAATACCACAGCGACAGCGCGGCGAAGATCGACCAGGCGCCCAGCGTGGCGATGAACGGCGGCAGGCGGAACTCGATGGACGGGCCTGCGGGCAGCTTGCCCGCCGCCGCCGCGCCGCCCGCCGCCAGCCCCAGCATCACGCCCACCGGCGCCGACCAGATCAGCGACAGGCCCGCCAGCGTCAGCAGCGCCACGGTGGCGAGCGCGGTCACAAGCACCGGAATCACCCGCATCCGCGTCACCAGCGCGCCGTTGAACAGGCCGCAGGCCAGCCCGACGCCCAGGCCGATCAGCACCGCCACGATGTCGGGCGCGCCGCCCTCCACCCCCAGCCGCGCCATGATCATGTAGGACAGCACCATGATCGCCGCGACGCTGAGGTCGATGCCCGCCGTCAGGATGATCAGCGTCTGCGCCGCGCCAAGGATGCCGATCACCGTCACCTGCTGGATGATCAGCGACAGGTTGAACGCGGTCAGAAAGTTGTTCGCCGTGAAGCTGAACACCGCGACGCTGAGGATCAGCACCATGATCGGCGCCGCCGTCGGGTTCGCGTGCAGGAAGTGCTGGAAAAAGTCGAGCGCGCCCTTCCGGCGGCCCTCGAAGGCCGCGACGGCGGTTTCGCGGGCGGCGGCGGCCTCGAAGTCCTGGGCCGGGCGGCCCGGCGGCGCTGCGGGTGCGTCGGACATGGCGTTTCTCCCCGATGATGCTTGTTGGAGAGAGGGCGCGCCGCGCCCTCTCCCGTCTTCAGAGCGGGATCAGCCCCAGCACTTCTTCAGCGCTTCCTCGGAGGTGATCGAGGGGATGCCCGCCACCGGCCGATCGGTCACCAGCTCGACGCCGGTGTTGAAGAAGTCCAGTCCGGGCGTGTTCTGCGGCTTCTCGCCGGTCTGGGCGTATTTCACCACCGCCTCGACGCCCATCGACGCCATCAGCAGCGGAAACTGCATCGAGGTGGCGCCGATCACGCCGTCGCGCACGTTCTGAACGCCGGGGCAGCCGCCATCGACGCTGACGATCAGCACGTCGTCGGCCTTGCCGAACGCCTTCAGCGCCTCATAAGCGCCTGCGGCGGCGGGTTCGTTGATGGTGTGGACCACGTTGATGCCGCTGTCGCGCTGGAACAGCGCCTCCATGGCGGTGCGCCCGCCTTCCTCCGCGCCCAGCGTCGGCTGGCCGCCCACGATGCGCGGGTCGGTCTCGTCATACATCTTCTTCACGTCCACCACATCGACGCCGAAGCCCTGCAGAAAGCCCTGGTTGCGCAGCACGTCCACCGGCACCTGGCGCTCATTGAGGTCCAGCGTCGCGATCTTGGCCGAGGCGGTCGCGTCGCCCATGGTCGCGGCGGCCCATTTGCCGATCAGTTCGCCCGCGAGGAAATTGTCGGTGGCGAAGGTGGCGTCCACCGCGTCCGCCGGGTCGAAGGGCGTGTCGAGCGCGATCACCAGGATGCCCGCCTCCCGCGCGCGGGCGATGCTGTCGGTCAGCGCCTGCGGGTCGGAGGCGACGATCAGGATGCCCTTGGCGCCCGCCGCGATCAGGCTCTCGATGCCCTCGATCTGCGCGCCGCTGTCGCCGTCATAGGCGCCGGCGTAAGAGCGCACCTGCACCCCCAGTTCCTTGCCGCGCGCCTCGGCGCCTTCGCGCATCTTGACGAAGAACGGGTTGGTGAAGGTCTTGGTGACGAGGCCGACGATGACCTCCTGCGCCGCGGCGGGGCCTGCGAACGGGCCTGCGGCCAGCACGGCGGCGGCCATCGCCGAGGCGAGCAGGCGGGACTTGATGGACATGAACGTTCCTCCGGGGGTTGGCGTTTTTCATCGTTCTGCATCCTCGGCGCGTCCTTGCCGACGTGTCCGAGAACCGCGCCACTAAGCATCATGCCTAACGATTCGTCAATAAGTAAATCACTTTGCCTTTTTAATTATTGTGATATATTGTCAGAAAGTTAAGGGTTCTATCCTTGGCGATCGGTGGGGGAGGGCGCCTGTGCGCGGCGGGGACACCAGCAGATTGAGAGCCTATAACGAGCGGCTGATCATCGGCGCCATCCGGCAGGCCGGGGCGCTGTCGAAGGCCGAGATCGCGCGCGCCACCGGGCTTAGCGCGCAGGCCGCGTCGGTGATCGTCAACCGGCTGCTGGCCGAGCATCTTCTGGCCAAGCGGCGCAAGGTGCGCGGTCAGGTGGGGCAGCCGCAGACGCCGATCGCGCTGAACCCCGAGGGCGCCTATGGCTTGGGCGTCAAGATCGGGCGGCGCAGCGTCGAGGCGGTGCTGGTGGATTTTCTCGGCGCGGTGGTCGCCAGCCGCCGCTTCGCCCATGCCGCGCCGCTGCCGGGTCCGGCGCTGGCGCAGGCGGCGGCGGCGGCGCGTGAGCTGGCCGCGCTGGCCAGGCCCGGCAGGCTGGCGGGTCTTGGCGTCGCGATGCCGGGCGATCTGCACGAATGGGCGGTGGAGCTGGGGCAGACGCCGGGCGCGCTCGACGGCTGGCGCGGGCTGGACGTGGCCGGGGCGCTGGCGGCGGCGACCGGGCTTGAGACCACCGTCTCCAACGACGCCACCGCCGCCTGCGCGGCGGAACTGGCGCTGGGCGACGCCATCGCCTGCCGCAGCGCGCTCTATCTGTATCTCGGCGCGTTCATCGGCGGCGGGCTGGTGCTCGACGGGCGGCTGCATCGCGGCGCGCGGGGCAACGCGGCGGCGCTGGGCTCGATGCCGATGGCGGGCGCCGACGCGCAAGGCCGCGCGCGGCAACTGATCCACGACGCCTCGCCGCTGTTTCTGGAGAGCGCGCTTGACGCCGCCGGGCTGGACGGCGCCGCGCTGATCGCCGGGCGGCAGGCCGCGCCGCAGGCCGAGGCGGAGGCGGAGGCCGAGGCGGCGTTCGCGCGCTGGCTCGACACGGCCGCGCCCGCGCTGGCGCGCGCCTGCGTCGCGGCGGCGAGCGTGGTGGATGTCGAGGTCGTGGTGATCGACGGCATTCTCAACCCCGCGTGGCGGCGCGCCGTGGTCGCCGCCACACGCGCCGCGCTGGATGGGTTCAGCACCGCCGGGCTGTCGCCGTTCATGCTGATGACCGGCTCGATCGGCGAGCCTGCGCGCGTGCTGGGCGCCGCGCTGGCGCCGTTGCAGGCCCGCTTCGCCCCCGATCCCGATCTGGTGCTGCGCGGCCCGGCGCGCGAGGCGGAGCGGCGCGCCGGGCGGGATCAGCCGGTCGCGCCAAGATAGGCGGCCAGCCCCGGCGGCGGATCGGCGAACAGCGCCGCCGACGGGCGCGCGCCGTCGATCCGCCCGGCGCCGTCTTCGCTGGCGCAGAACGCCGCCAGATCCGCCGTCCGCGCGTCGCCGGGGTGGTGCGTCACCATCAGCACCGTGGTCGCGCGCGGCGCTGCGGCGGCGCGGACCAGCGCCAGCATCTCCGCCCGCAGGCCCGGCCCCAGCGCCGCGAACGGCTCATCCAGCAACAGCGCGGGCCGGTCGCGCAGCAGCGCGCGCGCCAGCGCCGCGCGCTGGCGCTGGCCGCCCGAAAGCTGGTCCGGCAGCCGGGCGCCGAGGCCCTCCAGCCCCGTCTCCGCCAGCGCCGCCTCGACGCGCGCGGCTTGCGCTGTTGAAAGTCGCAGGTCGGGTCGCAGGCCCAGGCCGACGTTCTGCGCCACGCTGAGGTGGGGAAACAGGTTGTTATCCTGAAACAGCAGCGACACCGGCCGCGCGGCGGGCGCCAGCCCCGCCAGATCGCGCCCCGCCACGACCACGCGCCCCGCCGTCACCGCGACGAACCCGGCGATGGCCAGCAGCAGCGTGGATTTGCCGCCCCCTGACGGCCCGATCAGCGCGCAAAAGGCGCCTTTGGGGATCGCCAGATCAGCGCGCAGGATAAAATCGCCCGATTGCGCGACCATGCCTTCCAGCGCGATCATCCGCGCCCCCAGCGGTCGAACAGCCAGAACAGCCCGAAGCTGAGGCCGATCAGCATCAGCGCCGCGCCCAGCGCCGCGTCGAGCTGGCGCGACGTGGCCAGCAGGTGCATCAGCAGCGGCAGCGTGGGCGCCTCGGGCCGCGAGAACAGCGCGATCACCCCCAGATCGCCCGCCGACAGCGCCGCCGCCAGCCCCAGCGCGAACCCCAGCGGCGCCCGCAGACGCGGCAGATACAGTATCCGCGCCCGCGCCAGACCGCTCAGGCCCAGACTGTCGGCCAGCCGCCCGTGCTCGGCCTGCGCCTGCCGCAGCGGCGGGAGAAGGATGCGCAGCGCGAACGGCGCCGCCATCACCGCGTTGACCAGCGCCGTCAGCGGCAGCGCCAGCGCGGCGGGGTCGGCCCACGGGCGCAGCGCGATGAACAGCGCGATCCCAAGCACGAAGGGCGAGGCCGCGATGGGCAGCAGCCCCGCCGCCTCCGCCCAGAGCGCCGCGCGGCGGGGCAGGGCGGCGGCCAGCGCCGCCAGCGGCAGGGCCAGCGCCAGCGTCAGCGCGGCGGAGACCAGCGCCACCGCCAGCGACCGCCCCGCCGCCGCCCATACCGCGTCGGGCAGGCCGACCACCCCCGGCGCGCCCTTCAGCAGCACCGCCAGCAGCGGCAGGCCGAGAAACAGGCAGCCCAGCGCGATGGCCAGCGCGTCGCCGATCCGCGCCGCAGGGCTGGCGCCGTCCCACCGCTCGGTCAGCCGCGCCAGCCCCGGCGCCGTCGCCAGCGGCGCCGCCAGCGCCAGCGCCGCCAGCGCCGCGACGGCGCAAAGCGCGAATTGCAGCAGCGCCAGCAGCGCGGCGCGCGCCAGATCGAATTCATGGACGGCGGCCTCGAAGATCGCCAGCTCCAGCGTGGTGGCGCGCGGGCCGCCGCCCAGCGCCAGCGCCACCGCGAAACTGGTGGCGCAGACCGCGAAGATCACCGCCAGCGCGCCGGGGATGGCGCCGCGCAGCGCGGGTCCCTCCACCAGCCGAAACAGCGCCCAGCCCTGCACGCCCAGCTGCGCCGCCAGCCGCCAGCGCTCGGGCGGGATCGCCGCATAGGCCTGCAGCAACAGCCGCGCCGCCAGCGGCAGGTTGAAGAACACATGCGCCAGCAGCACGCCGGGCATGCCGTAGATGTCGAGCCGGGGCAGGCCGACGCTGGCCAGCGCGTCGCTGACCCAGCCCGACCGCCCCCACACCGCGCTCACCCCCAGAATCGCCACGATGGACGGCAGCAGAAACGGCGCCCCCATCAGCCGCGCCAGCGCGTCGCGCCCGGCAAACCGCCGCCGCGACAGCGCGCGCGCCAGCGGGATCGCCAGCGCGACCGAAATCAGCGCCGACAGCGCCGCCTGCCGCACGGTGAACCAGCCTGCGCGCCAGTCGGCCGCCGACAGCGCGCCGGGCCCCTCCGCCCGCAGCGCCACCACCGCCACCGCGCCGAGCGTCAGCGCCGCGACCAGCCACCACCGCCACCGCGCCGAGCGTCAGCGCCGCGACCAGCAGCAGGGCGGCGGCGCCGGGCAGGGCGACCCCCGCGCGCGGCCAGCGCGCTTGCGCCGTCGCCCCGCTCATGGCGCCCCGCCGCTGCGACGCCGCCGTCCCGACGCTGCGCCGCGACTACGGCGGTTCAGCGCCGCGACGGTAGCGAGGCCCCGGCGCAGGGCCGGGGCGGCGGCTGGGCAGGCGGCGTTGGTTCTCCATCCGTGCGCCTGTTCGGCGCGTCGCGCCGCTGGCGCAGCGCCGACTCGCCCGCATCCAGGTTCGATCCCGCCGCCGCTGCGCTGTCCCGGCCTCGCGCCGGGACTACGGCGGTTCAGCGCCGCGACAGTAGCGAGGCCCCGGCGCAGGGCCGGGGCGGCGGCTGGGCGGGCGGCGTTGGTTCTCCATCCGTGCGCCTGTTCGGCGCGTCGCGCCGCTGGCGCAGCGCCGACTCGCCCGCATCCGGGTTCAATCCCGCCGCCGCCGCTGCGCTGTCCCAGCCTCGGGCCGGGACTGCTTCGGCGCCGCGCCATGCTCTCCGCGCGGCCCCGGCGCAAGGCCAGCGCCGCGATGGCGCCTGCGCGCCCGCTCAACGGCTCAGCACGTCGCGCCATTCGTCCAGCGCCGTCGCGCGCAGCGCCGGAACGTCCGCAGGCGCGACCATCAGCGAGCGGGCGGGCTTGGGCAGCCCCGCGAAACCCTCGGGCAACCCGGCGGCGGGCGTCACGGCGGGATACATCCAGTTCGTCGTCGCGATGGCGCCCTGGAACCCCTCCGACAGCATGAAGGCGAGAAACTGGTCGGCCAGTTCGGGGTTGCGGCTGGCGGCCAGCTTCCCGGCGACCTCGACCTGAAGATAATGCCCCTCGTCGAACAGCGCGGCTTTCTTCGTGGCGTCGCCCTCGACCACCAGGTGATAGGCGGGCGAGGTGGTGTAGCTGAGCGCCATCATCGCCTCGCCCTCCAGAAACGCCGAATACGCCTCCCACCAGCCCTTGGTGACGGTGACGATCCGGGGCGCCAGCCGCGCCCAGACGCTTTCCGCCTCGTCGCCGTAGATCTGCTTGACCCACATCAGCAGGCCAAGGCCAGGGGTGGAGGTGCGCGGGTCCTGGATCACGATGGTCACGTCTTCGGGCGCGTCGAGCAGCGCCGCAAAACTGGTCGGCGGATTGGCCAGCCGCGTCTCGTCATAGACGAAGGCGAACCAGCCCCAGTCGTAGGGCAGGAACAGCGGATCGTCCCAGCCGCCGGGCACATCCGTCTGCGCGCTGACGCCGTGCGGCGCGAACAGGCCGGTCGCGGCGGCGGCGGCGACCAGGTTGGCGTCCAGCCCCAGCGCCACGTCGGCCTCGCTGCGCGCGCCCTCCAGCCGCAACCGGCCCAAGAGCGCGGCGCCGTCGCCCGCCGCCACAAG
>Ga0210044_10003480_pt1 | contig 22469 bp, 7 predicted proteins | sample CryGey13umfilter_2_FD_183959 | JGI IMG/M metagenome (GOLD analysis project Ga0210044, IMG submission 183959) | Groundwater microbial communities from aquifer in Utah, USA - Crystal Geyser 4/9/14 3 um filter (SPAdes) (version 2) | ecosystem: Environmental > Aquatic > Deep subsurface > Groundwater... | reverse complement strand
GGTGCCAGCGAAGGCTCTGTCGCTGCCGGCCTGCAAGCTGGCCAAGGCTGGCCGGGTCAAGAAGGCCGGCCAGCGGCAATTCACGCGCTACTTTCCGATCGGCCAGGAAGCAAAGCGGAAGTCGGCGTTGACCGTCACGCGCCGAGCAGCGCCGGCTGCTGGCGATCTTCGGCCCGCCACAGCGCGGTCAGGTAGTCCAGCACGGGGAGTGAAAATGAGTGCATTCTGCGTCAGGGCGTTACCGTGCGGGCACACCGAAAGCCCACGAGGGGACTGCGGCTGCCAACATCGTAGTCGTCGCGTACGGCTGCGCGGAGGAACTGGGGGAAGCTTCGGGCGAAGCCGCCGCGCACCACGACGGGCCCGCCCCCCCCAGGAGGCGTGCCCCAGGGGTCCACGGCGGCCGCGGGGCCGAGATCCCACTCGAACCCGTCGTGGCAGTACTCCTCGACATTGCCAGCCATGTCGTGCAGGCCCCAGGCGTTCGGCTGCTTGCCGGCCACGGGATGGGGTCCATTGCCCGAGTTCTCGGCGACTGGCGCTTTCAAGGCGTATCAGACCGCGGTGGCCTACTCGACAAGGGACGAGCGCTGGCTCGTCGCCTGGACTGAGAACGCCTATCCGTCCCTTACGGGAGGGAACGGCAGGATCCACGTACGATACGTCAACTTCGATTGGACGCTCGGCCCCGACCCGGTCCGCGCGCGGCCCCAAGGAGCGTCCCTGGAGAGCTCGTTCTCAAGACGCATGGTTCCACTTGGGGAAGTTCACCCGCACCCTGATCCTCCAGCGTGGACATGTGAAGCCCCGGGTGATGCGACACAACTCCCAAGGTGAGGCCGCTCATGGTCGGTGCTGTAGCACCGACAGCGACACCTCTCCCAAGGTGAGGCCGCTCATGGTCGGTGCTGTAGCACCGACAGCGACACCCACGCCTTGGCGACCCGCCACCTCACGAGATCTGTCGCACGCCGACGTTCATCCGAGCGGGAGTCCAGCGAACCAGCCTGTCCGGTCTGTTTCTCCCTTGAGATCGCCCTTCATGAAGATGAAGGGGCCCTTGAGCTGCTCTTGCCACGTCATGGGCAGGCACTCGAGGTCCAGCCGCTTGCAACGAGGGCAGCACGACCTCATCACCCGCGCCGGCGAGCGCCGTGAGCGTGAGCATCAAGGCATCTGTGCCCGACCCCACTCCCACGGCGTGCTCGGCGCCCATCGCGACCGGCGCGCCCGCCTGGACCACGGTGAGGGCGATGTGAACGCGCTTGCGCCACCGGTCGATCCGGGCGGGGATCAAGGGCCACACGTCGATCATTTCGGCCCACCTCCGGTCGATCGGCGCAAGGGTCCGCGGCCAAGCCGTCAGCCCAGCTCCACCAGCGCCGCCTGCAGCCCCGGGTGCGAGGCATCGGCCTCCAGCCCGCGCTCGTACATGTTCCGCGCCTTGGCCGTCTCGCCCAGCGCCGCGTGCACCTGCCCCAGGTTGTAGAACAGATCGGCCTTGGTGATGCCGCTGTGCTGGTCCAGGTTCTGCAGCAGCAGCGAGCGATAGACCCGGCGGGCGCTGTCCCAGTCCTGCTCCTGCATGTGGATCCGTCCCAGCGCCACCAGCGTCGGCGTGTTCGTGCTGTCCATGCGGTAGGCCTTGTCGTAGTGCTCCCGGGCGCCGGCGGTGTCGCCGCGCTTCTCGAAGATCGCGCCCAGCCGGTGGACATACCGCGCGAGATCCTTGCGGCGCTTGGTCCCGGCCACCTCGATCAGCTGCTTGATCAGCGGCTCTGCTCGATCCAGATCGTCCGCGGCGTAGTAGGCGTCCACCAGCGCGGCCAGCACCTCGGGCGTATCCGGTGCGAGCTCCCGCGCCTGCTCCAGAATCCCCACCCCCCGGTCCGCCTGCCCCAGGCGGTCGCAGTACAGCAGCCCCAGTTCCTGGAGCAGCGGCAGCCGCTGCTCCACCGCGAGGTCCGGCAGCTCGGCCTTGAGCTCCAAAAGCTCGGCCAGCCGCTCCCACTGCTCGCCCTTGCGCGCCATGGCCTCCAGCGCCTCCAGCGCCTCCACATGCTGCGCGTCGTGGGTCAGCGCCTGACGGTAGTGCTCCTCGGCGCCGGCCGCGTCGTTGTTCTGCGCCATCAGCACGCGGCCCGTGCGGAACGCCAGCTCCGCCGCCTGTCTCGGCTCCGGACCCAGCGCCGCCGCTCGCTCCAGCACCTCCTGGCACCGCGCCCACTGCTGGGTCGACTCGTAGATCCGCGCCAGCCCGGCCAGGGCCACCACGTTGTTCTCGTCCTGCTGCAGGATCTCCTCCAGCACCTCGGCCGAGGCTTCCGGGTTCTCCAGCTCGTCGTTCCACACCCTCGCCGCCGCCGCCAGCTGCTCCACCGCTCCCTCGCGATCACCCACGGCTGACCGGGCCTCCGCGTGCCGGCGGTGCACCTCCACCACGTCGTACCAGCGCTCGGCCTGGCGCAGCGTGCGCTCCAGCTCGGACAGCGCCTCCTGCCCGCCGGGGTCCACGGCGAGGATCTGGTGGTAGTACCCGACGGCCTCGTCGACGTTGTGCAGCTGCTGCAGCGACAGGCGCGCCAGCTGGAAGAACACCGGCACTCGCTCCCGCTCGTCCAGCCGCTCCAGCCGCCACATCAGCACTTCCTGCAGCGCCGCGTGATCCTCGCTCTCGGTGTGTAGGCGCTCCAGCGCGTCCAGGGCCCGGCTGTCACCGGGGTCGCGGTCCAGGATGTCGCGATACAGCTCCACGGCCCGCACCGGGTCCTGCAGCTGCTGCACCAGAAGCGCACCCATGCGGTGCTTGATCGCCAGCTGGTCCTCGATCTCGGCCGCCGCCTGGGCCTGCCGCTCCAGGATCTCCAGGAGCTCGGCGTGGGCCTGCTTCGCCTCGTACAGCGGGATCAGGGCCTCCAGCGCCGTGCAATCCATGGCGTCCTGCTCCAGAACCAGGCGCCAGGCCTCGATTGCACCGTCAGCGTCGTTCAGCTCGTCGGCCCTCACCCGCGCCAGCTCCGTGAGGATGCTCCGTCGCCTGGCGCCGTCGACCTCGACCTCTGCCCGCCGCTCCAGGATTGCGCACAGCTCCGCCGCATCGGACCCCGCACGATAGATCTGCTCCAGCCCGTCCAGCGCCGTCGCACACTGCGGATCCACCTCCAGCACGCGCCTCAGCGTGCGCTCCGAGCGCTCGATGTCGTTCAGCTTCGTGCCGTGCCAGTGCGCGGTGCGCAGGCCCAGCGTCCGGGCGGCCTCCGCCGCCACCTCGCCACCCAGGATCTCGTCGGCCAGCGCCGCGAGCTCCACATAGCGTCCCAGCGCATCGGCCAGACGCTCCGCCTCCCGCAGCACCTCCTCGTTGCCGGGATCCTCGGCCAGGGCCCGCCCCAGCGCTCCCAGCGCGTCGTCCTTCGATCCGAGATGCTGCTCGTGGATCTGGGCCATGCGCTGCAGCAGGATCGTACGCTCCGTCGGATCGCCCAGCGTCCCGAGACGGATCTCCAGCAGCTCCACCAGCCGGCGGTGCTCACCCGCATCCTCGTACAGCGGCTCGAGCACATCCAGCACCATCGGGCGGTAGGTCTCGTTGGACAGCAGCTCCGCCATGGCCTCCCGTGACGCGGCGTGCCCCGGACTGCATTGCAGCGCGTTGCTGAACGCCGAGAACGCACCGTCCAGGTCCTGATGCTCGCGCATCCGCACCACGCCCATGCGGTGGAACAGCTCCGACTGCGCCGCTGGATCGAGCACCAGTTGAACCTCGCGCTCGACGATCTCCACCAGTTCGTCCCATCGCCCCATGCGCTGCAGCACGCTGTCCAGCGCGGCCAGGATCTCGATGTCGTCGCCGGAGGCCTCCAGGGCCGAGCGGTAGTGCTTGACCGCCGTGGCGTCGTCCTGCAGCACCTCCTCCGCCAGCCGGGCGACGCGCAGATGAAGCGTGCGCGCCAGCAGCGTGTCGTAGATCTCGTTCAACCGACGGCCGTAGACCTGCACCAGCTCGGCGTACGAGTCCTGCTGCGTCGCCAGTCGCTCCAGCTCACGCTGTACCTCCTCGTCACCCGGCACCTCGTTGAACGCGCGGGCAAAGGTGGAGAAGGCCAGCGACGGATCGTGCAGACCGTCCTGCGCCAGGCGCGCCATGCGCACCAGCAGATCACGACGCTCCTGCGGATCGGCCACCAGCTCCAGCCGAAGCTCCAGGAGCTGCACCAGCGGCTGGACCTCGTCGGTCTTCTCGTAGAGCTGCTCCAGCACCTGGGCCGCCACCTCACGATGGCCCTCGTCCTGCACCAGGCGCTGCAGCGCCTCCCGCGCCCCGGCGTGGGCCGGGTCTGCCCCGAGCACCTCCCGGTAACGCTCCACGGCCCGCTCCACGTCCGACAGCTCACGTTCCAGCAGCTGCCCGGCGCGGAAGATCAGCAGCGTCCGCTCCTGCGGGTCCTGCTCCGCTTCGATCTTGCGCTGCAGCACCTCCAGCAGATCGTTGTGCAGCCCCTCGGCGGAGTACAGCCGATCCAGCGCCTGCAGGATCTCACGATCGGTGGGATCCGCGTCCATCAGCTCGCGATAGGTCGCGATGGCCTCGAACGCATCCTTGACCTTCTCGTCGTACACCCTGGCCACGGCCAGCTGCAGTCTGCGTCGCGCCTCCCTGTCCTGGGACAGCTCCAGCTTCTGGCGGTAGACGCCGACCAGCTCCATCCAGTTCTCACCCTGGGAGTACAGCCGCTCCAGAGCATCCAGCGAGGTGGCGTCGGTCTCGTCCAGCGCCAGCACCTGGCGATAGGCCTCGATCGCCCGACCCGGGCGCTGCAGCATGGTCTCGTGGATCTGCGCAATGCGGAAGTAGGTCTGCTTCTGGATCGGCAGGTCGAAGGTGAGCTCGCCTTTGCGCTGCAGCACCTCCACCAGCTCCTCGTGGCGCTCCAGCGTCCCGAGCAGCCGGGTCAGGTTCTCCATCGCCGCCTCGTGATCCTCCCGCGCCGCCAGCACCTGCCGCCAGGCATCCACCGCGCCCGCCTGGTCCCCCATCCGCTGCTCCAGCAGCGTGGCGACCCTGGAGTGCATGCGGGCCAGCAGTTCGTTGTCGTAGACCCGCTCCACCCCGCGCAGCAGCACCTGGACCACCTCGGACCAGTTGTTGAGCCGGCTGGCCAGCGACTCGATCTGTTGCAGCAGACTCTCGTCCCCGAACTCCTCCTCGAACGCCCGGCTCAGCGCCCGGAACGCGAGGTCCAGGCTGCCGCCCCGGTCTTCGTGCAGTCGCGCAATCTCGCGCAACAGATGTCCGCGGCGCTCCGGGTCGTCGATGAAGTCCAGCTGCGCGTCGTAGATCACGACCAGCTTGGCCCACTCGTCCTGTTCGCGGTAGATCGGCTCCAGGATCTGGGCGATGCGGTAGCGCTGCTCCTTGTCCAGGATCAGGCGCTCCAGAGCAGAGACCGCGCGTCCATTGGCGCGGTCGGCCTTCAGCACCTCCTCGAAGTAGTCGATGGCCGCGGGCAGGTCCTGCAGCCGCAGCTCGTAGATCGTGCCCAGACGGTACCGCAGCTCGAGGATCTGCCCCTGGTCCTGCGTCAACTCGATCTGTCGCACCAGCAGATCGCACAGGTCGTGCCACTGCTCGCTCTCGGTGTACAGCCGGTCCAGCGCCTCCACCGCCTCGGCGTCGCGCTCCGACATGTCCAGCACACCGCGATAGGCGTCGATCGCCTCGGGCAGGTTGTACAGCGCCTCCTCCCACACCCGGCAGATCTTCAACATCAGCTCGCGCCGAGCCTCCGGCTCCTCGGTGGCGTCGGTGGTGTCACGATACAGCGTGAGCAGGTCGTCCCACCGTTCGGCCCGCGTCAGCAGGCTCTCCATCGCGTCGAAGGCGACGCGGTCCATGGCGTCGGCGTCCAGCACGCGACGGTAGCACGCCACCGCCTGATCCACGCGGAACAGCCGTTCGTCGTAGATCCCGCCCAGGATCAGCGCGGCCTCCCGTGTGGTCTCGTTCTCCTCGAGCGTCTGGTCCATGTGTCGGGCCAGCACATCGGACACCTCCTCCCAGCGGTCCAGGATCCCCGCCAGCCGCAGGATCTGGTCGCGGATCGCGACGTCCGACGGCTTCTCCAGGTACACCTTGCTGTACCAGGTGAACGCCCCCTCCAGATCCTCCAGCTGCTCCTCGTACAGCTGAGCGATACGCGTGGTGACGGCGAGCCGCTCCTCGGGGTCCTGTGCCGCGTCGAGACGGATCTGGTAGATCCGGATCAGCCGATTCCAGTCCTGCCGCCTCACGTAGTACGGCTGAAGGATGCGGGCCGCCTCCGCCTGTAGCGAGGGCTGCTCCAGATATCGCTCCAGCTCCGACACCACCTCCTCGTTGCTCGAATCCAGCAGCAGCACCTCGCGATAGGCCTCCACCGCCCGGATCTCGTCCTCCAGCTTCTCCGCCCGCAGGCGACCGATCCGGGCGTACAGCTGTGCCCGCTCCTGCGTATCCTCCGTGCGCTCCAGCTTCCGTTCCAGCAGGTCGGCCAGCTCGACCCAGCGATCGGTGACCCCATACAGCTCCTGCAGCGCGGCGATCGCCTCGTCGTCCGCCGGCCTCAGCTCCAGGACATTCTCCAGCGCGGCGATGGCCTCCGACGGCCGGTCCAGCCTGTCGCGACACAGGAACGCCGACCGCACCAGCAGATCTCGACGATCCTGGTCCGCCTCGGCCAGCTCCACCCGCCGGCTGAGGATCTCCAGCAGCCCTTCCCACTGCTTGGTCTGCAGGCAGATCGCATCCAGCGCCTCCAGCGCCCCGGTGTGGTTCGGGTCGCCGTCCAGCACCTGGTGGAAGTGTGCGCTGGATCGCTCCAGATCCTGCAACTCGTCCCGACTCACCGTGGCCAGCTCGTGGTGCAGCCAGGTCCGCGCCTCGGGGTCCAGGACGTCCACCACCATCTGCTCCAGGGCCAGGATGTACTCGTCCCACCGCTTCAGCGAGCCCGCCACTCTGCGGTACTCCCGCACCAGCTCGAGCAGGTCGGGCTCGGCGGCCGCCTCGCGCACAGCCTGGCGCAGGGCGTCGAACGCCCGCTCCATGTCCTGCAGACCGTCCTCGCACAGCCGGGCCACTTCCCTCAGATGACGCATGCGTTCCGACGGAACGGCTGGCTCCACCAGCAGCTCGTGCACCCGGATCAGCCGCTCCCAGTCGCTTTCGTCGCGGTACACCGGCATCAACAGCTCGGCCACCCGCCCCCGATGGTCCACGTCCTGGAGCAGCTGCTCCAGGGCCTGGCGTGTGCCGTCGTGTCGAGGCTGGACCTCGAGGATCCGGCGATAACGGTCGATGGCCACCGCGGGCTCCAGCAGCCGCACGTGCTCCACCGTTGCGGCCTCGAACAGCAACGACACACACTCGTCTTGCTCCTCGGTCAGCGCCAGATCGCGCTCCAGCATCTCCAGCAGATCGGGCCACCGCTCGGCGCCACGGTAGATCCGGGCCAGCGCCCGGATGCTCTCCGCATCCTGCGGCAGCTCGTCGAGGATCGACAGGAATGCGGCCACCGCCTGGTCTGGATCGTCGAGCTCCTCCTCGTACAGCGCCGCGATGCGGACCAGGTGCAGCCGCCGCTCCTCGGCCGAGTCGGCGCGCTCAACGCGCCTGCGGTAGACCCGCACCAGATCCTCCCAGCGCTCCGACTGGAGGTACAGCCGCTCCAGCGCGTCCAGCGCCTCGTCACATCCGGGCTTCTCGTCCAGCAGCTCGCTGTAGGTCTGGGCCGCCAGGGCCGCGTCGCCCAGCACCTCTTCCTGGATCCGGCCGACCCGCAGCAGGATCTCCTCCCGACGATCGGTGCCGAGCTCGGCCCATGTGAGCTGGGTCCGGAGCACCGAGACCAGCTCCTTCCACGCCCCCTGCTGCTCGTAGATCCGGGCCAGGGCCAGGGCGGACGGACGGGCGGTCTCCAGGTTCTGGGGGTCGAGCTCCAGCAACTGCTCGTAACACGTCCTCGCCGCCGGGGTATCCTCGAGCCGCTCGTCGTGGGTCTCGGCGAGCCACATCAGCAGCTGGCCGCGCAGCGCCAGGTCGTCGGCGTCGGCCGCTTCCAGGGCCTGCTTCCAGCTCTCCACCGCCTCGGTCCACGCCTCCAGCTCACCGGCCAGCCGCCGCACCTCCTGGTGCACGTTCAACGCCGCGGCGTCGCAGGTCAACGCCTCGCGGTACAGGGCGAAGGCACCGGGTTGGTTCTCGAGCTCGGTCTCCGTCAAGACCGCCGCCCGACACAGCAGGTCCACCGCCTCAAACCGGTCGTCACCCAGCGCACGCCCACGGGCGTGCTCCACTCCGCGCTCCAGAGTGGCTCCCTGGCTCAGCGCACGGCGACGCAACAGGATCCGGATCAGGTCGCTCCACCCCTGGAGCCCGTGATACACCGGCTCCAGGATCTCGGTGATCCGTCGTCCGTCGGCGCCACCCTCCAGGCCGAGCAGGTGCTCGAGCAGCGCCACCGCCGGCTCTGACGTCGGCTCCTCCTGGACCACCTCCTGCAGCAGGTCCACCGCAGCGCTCGCCTGACCGAGCCGATGCACCAGCAGGTCGGCCTGGGCCAGCTTGAGCTGGCGGCGCTGCTGCGCGTCCCCCATCGCATCCATCTCCCGGCGCAGCAGATTGAACAGGTCGCCGTGGCGGCCCTCGTCGGTGTAGTGCCGCTCCAGGGCCTTGAACGCCTGCAGGTTGTCGGGCTCCAGGTCGAGGATCTCCTCGTAGGCCGCGATGGCCGCGGACACATCCTCCAGCACGTTCTCGTTCAGCGCACAGACCTGCAGCAGGATGTCGCGGATCACCTCCGGGTCCGTGGCATCAGCCCGCCGACGCTGGAGCAGATCCCTCAGCCCGGTCCACTCACCCGCGTCACGCAGGATCCGCTCCAGCATGTCGTAGGCCTCGGGGTGATCGGGTCGCAGCTCCAGGATCCGTCGCAGGTGCCGCTCGGCCTCCTCGGGCCGTCCCAGCTGCTCATCCAGCAGCAGGGCCAGCTCCCAGCTCAACGTCAGCTCCAGCTGGTGGTCCGTGGCCTCGGCATCGAGGTGCGCCAGGGCGTCCACCAGCAGCTCGGCCAGCTCGTCCACTCGGCCCAGTTGCTCGGCCAGCAGCGCCATCTGCGGGCGGATCTCGCGATCGGCCGGGTCCAGCGCCAGGATGCTGGAGCCCGAGGCAAACGCCGCCTCGAGCTCCCCGAACTCGCGTTGCTGGATCGTCATCAGCCGTCGAAGCAGCGTCAGCCGGGCATCTCGGTCTTCCTCGGATGCCAGCAGGATCTGGATCGCCTGGACCAGCTTCTCGAAGTCCTCGGCGCGCTCGTACACCGGCTGCAGCAGGGTGGCCACCCGGATGCGGAACGGGCTATCCACCACCAGATGTCGCTCCAGGGCCCGGATCGTCCCCCGGTGCCGCGGATCGTACTCCAGCGCCTCGGCCAGGCTCTCGATCCCCTCCTCCGGCGCGTCGAGGTTGGTCTGCAGCACGTCCCCCATGCGATGCAGGATCTCCACCTTCTCGTCGCGCGTCTGCGCCAGACCCAGCAGGCGCTGCAGCACGTCCACCAGCGGGAACCACTCGCCACGCACCTCGTTCAGCCGCGCCAGCCAGCGCAGCGCCTTGAGGTTCGCGCCGTCGATCTCGAGGATCTCGGTCAGCGTCTGGATCGTCGCCAGCGGGTCTCCCAGCCGCTCCTCCTGGATGAACGCCGCCTTGAACAGGAACGACTGTTTCCCCTCCTCGTCGGTCTCCAGCGCGGCCCGTCTGCGATGGATGTCCACCAGACCCTCCCAGCGCTGCTGGGAGCTGTAGATCTGTTCCAGCGCTTCCATGGCCGGCAGATCGTCGGGGTGGATCTCGAGCAGATCGACGTGGAACGCCTCGGCGTCCTCCGGGCGGTGGAGCTTCTCACTGCACAGGTGAGCCAGGTGTCGCAGCAGGGTCGCCTTCGACGCCGGATCCTCGATCTCGGGCAGCCGTGCAACGTAGATCTCGACCAGCTCCTCCCACGAGTCGGACTGCGCCGCGAGGCGCTCCATCTCGGCCCGCACCTGGGGCCCGTCGGGATCGATGGCGAAGGCCCGTGCGCTCCACTGGAACGCCAGCTGCTTGGAGTCCAGCTCGGTCTCGTGCAGCTGGCGAATCTTCTCCACCAGCTCCAGCTTGTCGTCGGGATCCCGGGCCTGCTCGAACAGCACCTCGTAGCACGACAGCAACCGACCCCAGCGACCGGCCTGCTGATACAGCGTCACCAGGGCCCGGGCCACGCCGACGTCCTGCGGGCTCAGGGCCAGCACGCGCTCGAAGGCCTTCATCGCGCGATCGGGGTGGTCCAGTCGGTCGCGACAGATCTCGCCCACGCGGCGGTACAGCCGCATCTTCAGCTCGCGGTCGTCCGTGCGATCGGCGGCGGTGGTCAGCGTCTCCGCCAGCTCGGAGTACTCTCCACGTGCGACGAACAGCCGCTCCAGGGCCTCCCAGCGCTGCTCCTGTACCAGCAGCTCACGCAGCACCGCCCTGGCCTTGCCGTGTCCCGGGTCCAGGGTCAGCAGGTCGTCCCACACGTTGATGGCGTTCTCCACCGCCCGCACACGGTTGGTGTAGATCTCGCCCAGCTGCTCCAGCAGCTCCACGGCCTCGGCCCTCCCCTCAGGCCGCTCGCGTATCACCTCCACCCGGCGGTGCAGCACCTCGGCCAGCGCGGGCCAGCGCTCCTCACGTCGATACAGCCTGGTCAGCTGCTCCAGCGCCTCCGGGTCGGCCGGGTCCTCCTCGGCCAGCACCTGGTTCCAGACCTGGATCCCCTCCCGCGCATCGCCCAGCCTGTCCGCCGCCAGCCGCGCCATCTCGGAGAACAGCTCGCGGCGCCGGGACTCCTCGACATGGCGCACCTCGAGACGGAGCACATCCATCAGCTCGCGCCAGTTTCGCCGCTTGTGGAAGATCTCCTTCAGCCGCGCCAGGGCCTCCGGTTCCGTGGGATCGATGGCCAGCACATCCTGCAACGGCGTGATGGCCTGGGTCTGGTTGCCAAACCGGTCGATCCACAGCGAGGCCACCCGGTGCAGCGTCTGGATCTTCGCCCGCGGATCGGTCTCGACCTCCTTCCGTCTGAGCAACAACCCGATCAGGTCGTTCCAGCGCCCCAGCGCCTCGTACTTCTCCGTCAGCGCCTGGAGCGCCTGGGCGTGATGCGGCTGGAGCGTGAGGATCGCGTTGTAGGTGTTGATCACCATCACATCCAGCTTCAGGTGGTCGCGGTAGATCTCCACCACCTCCAGCAACAGACGGACCTGCTGCTCCACCTCCTCGGGCGAGCTGCCCAGTCCGTCGATCTCCTCCTTGATCAGCTCACGCAGCGCGTTCCACTTGGGGGGCTGGGTCTGGCGGTAGAGCCGCTTCAGCGCCACCGTGGCCCTGGACGAACCGGGGTCCATGCGCTGGATCCCCTTCCAGATATCGATCGCCTTCTCGAGGTTGCCCGCCTGCTCCTCGGCGACCTGTGCCATCTCCTGCGCCAGCTGGATGCGACGCTCGACCTGCTGCTCTGTCCGCTGGGCGCTGTCCAGCAGCGGCAGCAGCTTGCTCAGCTCACCCCGCTCCTGGAAGTAGCCGCGATAGAAGTCCAGCATCTGCTCGTTGGCCGGGTCCACACGCCGCACACGGCGGTAGTACTCCTCGGCCTGATCCGGCTGGGCCAGCCGGTCGTTGTACAGCGTCCCCATCTGCAGCAGGATCTGCAGCTCGTGCGGACCCTGAGGCCGTCCGCGCAACGCCTCCTCGTAGAATCGAACCAGGGCGGTCCAGTTCTCCTGCGTCGTGAGCGTCTGGATCAGGTGCTTCAACGCCCGGGGGTTGGAGGGATCCAGGCTGAGGGCCCGCCTGTACCGCGTCGCCGCCTGCTCCAGGCTGCCCAGCTCGTCGGCCCACAGCTCCCCCGCCGCCAGGAAGGCCGCCACGCGCTCTTCCCGGGTGGCCGCGACATCGGCCCGTTGCTCGTACAGCTCGCCCAGCAGCTCCAGGGCGCCGCGCCGCCGGAACAGCCGCTCGAGATGCGCGCTGGCCCTGCCGTTTCTCGGCTCCACCTCGAGGCTGCGGCGCAGGTACTGCTCCACCCGGGGATCATCGGGGGCGTTGCGCCAGATCACCTCGGCGGCCGACAGGAACAGCGAGGTGGAGAGCTGCCGGTCCGAGTCGGCCACGGCCTCCGCCTCCTCGATGTACTTGCGCGCCACCTTCTCCCAGTTGTCCCGGATCAGCTGGATGTGATCCACGGCCTCGCGAGTGGACAGATTGTCCGGCTCCAGCTCCAGCACGCGCTGGAACGACTCGAGCGCGCCATCCTCGTCCAGCAGCTCCTCCTCCAGGATGCGGCCCTTGAGACCCAGCAGCTCCAGCCGCCTGGCCTTCTGAACCCTGTCCAGCTGCAGGTCGATGAGGCCCACGACCGCTTCCCACTCCCTACGCCGCTGGTGGTGTTCGAGGCTGTGGGCCATCACCTGGAGCAGGTCATCGCTCATGGTCTCGGAACGGACGTGATTCTCAAGTGTTCGGAGAATCTGGGCGTCCAGCGGACGGTCCCTCAAAGCGCTCAGGCAGTTTTCGATCTCCGGATTCATCGCTATCTCACAATCTATCCGAGGTGTTCGGGAATCGTTGGAATCGAACGGCTCGCATGGTAGCAGTTGACAAGTTGTGAGTCCAACCACAAAGGCGTCTCGCGCTGACAGCATAACTGCTTGACAGAACAAGGCTATTCTTCATGCTTTACGCGCCATGAATTCCGTTGTGCCCCCCAGCGGCCACCCACTGCGCTACCTGGCCCGCCACGGGTGGTGGGTGGGCGGCGGTGTCCTGTGTCTGGTGGGCACCAATCTCATGGCGCAAGCCATCCCCTGGGCCGTGAAACAAACCATCGAGGGCATCGAGCACGGGGACGGATCTCACATCCGCATGCTGACGCTCGTGATCCTCGGCCTGGCCCTGGGGCAGGCGCTGATCCGCATCCCCTCTCGCATCCTGATCTTCAACGCGGCCCGACAGGCCGAGTATCGCCTGCGGGCGATGCTCTTTGCCTGCCTGTGCCAGGCCGACCGCGGCTTCTATCGTCGATTCCGCGTCGGCGACCTGATGTCCCGACTGACCAGCGACCTGACGTCGGTCCGGGCGCTCTACGGGCCCGGGGTGCTGCACGTGGCCAACACCCTCTTCGCCTACGCTGTCGCACTGCCGCTGATGACCCGCATCGACCCCGGCCTGACGCTGTGGGCCCTGCTGCCCTACTCGCTGCTGCTGCTGGGCGCCCGATCATTCGCCCGGGGCATCCACAACCGAAGCCAGCAAATGCAGGTCTGCCTGGCCGACATGACCTCCAACGTCCAGGAGGATCTGGCTGGCATTCGCGAGGTCAAGCTGCACAACGCGGAGTCGCTGCGCGCCGAGCACTTCGCCCGGGCCTCCGGCGACTATCTGCACCAGGCCATGCGGCTGGCCAACTGGCGGGCAGGCCTGATCCCCTTCGTCGGGCTGGGCTCGGGGGCCTCGCTGGTGATCGTGCTGTGGATCGGCGGATCGAAGGTCATCGCCGGCACGCTCTCTCTGGGCGACCTGGTGGCGATCAATCTCTACGTTGGCATGCTGGCCTGGCCCACCATGTCCATCGGATGGATCCTCTCGCTGTGGCAGCGCGGCATCGCCTCGTGGCACCGCTTGCTGGAAATCGCCGCCGCTGACGGACCGCTGCGAGTGGATCACCAGGCGCAGCCCACGGGCGCCGCTGCTCCCCCCACCATCGAGCTTCGCGATCTGTCGGTCTCCATCGACCAGCGGCGGGTACTGGATCGGATCCAGCTCACGATCCCGGCCGGCACGCTGTGCGCCGTGGTGGGACGCGTGGGGAGCGGCAAGACCACGCTGGTCGAGGCCATCGCCCGGCTGCTGGAGGTCCCGGCCGCCACCCTGTTCATCGATGGCGCTGACGTGACCACGATGTCCGTGGAACGCGTACGGTCGCTCATGGCCTACGCCCCACAGACAGCGTTTCTGTTCTCCGCCACGGTGCGGGACAACGTGGCGTACGGTCTACCGGCCAGTATCACCGACGAGAACCAGCGGGAGGAACGCATCCGCTGGGCGGTCCAGATCGCGGGTCTCGGGCCCGACCTGGACCGCTTCCCCGGGGGTCTGGACACGCTGGTGGGGGAGCGCGGCATCTCGCTGTCGGGCGGGCAGCGGCAGCGCATCGCGCTGGCCCGGGCGCTGGTGGCGGACCGACCGGTCTTGCTGCTGGACGACTCGCTCTCCTCCGTCGACGCTGACACGGAGCGTCAGATCCTGGAGCGGCTCATGAGCTCCACCCCGGGTGGATCGTCGAGCGGTGCGCTGGAGGACCGCACCGTGATCCTCGTGTCCCACCGTCTGTCGGCGCTGCAGCATGCGCACCAGGTGCTGGTGCTAGACCGCGGAGCCGTGGCCCAGATCGGATCCCACGCCGAGCTGCTGGCCCGGTCGGATGGAATCTACGCCTCCCTGTATCGACAGCAGCTGCTGCTGCATCAGCTCGATTCGGGGGACCCGGTATGAGAGGCCACGCTCACCCGCGGGCCCTCAGCGACGTGCCTGACAGCGACGCCCGGATCTACGACGGTCGTCTGCTCCGGCGGCTGTGGCCCCATGTCAGGCCGCACCGCCTGCTGCTGCTGTTCTCGCTCTTGATGCTGCCGCTGGCCGCGGGGCTCAACCTGCTGCAGCCGCTGCTGGTGAAGCTGGCCATCGACAACGCCATCGTACCCCGGCAGCTACCGCGGCTCGCACCCTACGTCGCGATGCTCATCGGCGCCTTGCTGCTGGAGCGGCTGGCGCGCTACGCCGAGGCGATGTTGCTCCAGCTGTGCGGACAGCGATCGATGCACACGCTGCGGACGGAGGTGCACCGCCACATGCTGCGCCTCGCCAGCCGGCAGTTCGACACCACCCCGGTGGGCACGCTGATGACCCGTGTGACCAACGACATCGAGAGCATCACCGAGGCCTTCTCCATGGGGCTGATCTCCATGGTGGGAGACCTGATCATGCTCGCGGGCATCGTGGTCGTGATGCTGTGGCTCGACCCGACCATGGCGCTGCTGGCGCTGGCGGCGGTCCCCGTGTTGTGGCTTGTGGTGACCGTCTTCCGCCGGTTGATCCGCGTGGCCCAGCGTGTGATCCGGCGGTGCGTGGCGCAGATCAACGCCACGGCGCAGGAACAGATCGGCGGGATGAGCGTGGTGCAGATCTTCGGCGGTGAAAGGCGCGCCATGGAGCGCTTCGAGAAGGCCAATCGCGCCCACCGCGATGCCTACCTCACCGCCATCCGCTACGACGCGACGCTCTTCGCGCTGGTGGAGTTGCTGAGCAGCCTGACCATCGCGCTGCTGCTGTGGTTCGGCGGGTTCCGCGTGCTGCAGCACACCGTGACCTTCGGTCTGCTGGTGGCGTTCATCGAGTATGTCCAGCGCTTCTTCATCCCGATCCGGGACATGTCGGTGCAGTACATGGCCATGCAACAGGCGATGGCGGCCTCGGAGCGGGTCTTCGATCTGCTGGACAACCCGGACATCGACGGCGGCCCGCCGCCCCGGGCGCTCCTTGGCGGCCCGCCGGTCCGGCCCGTGGCGAGCTCCCCCGGCGCCCGGCACAAGGTGCAGTTCGTCGACGTCAGCTTCGCCTACCTCCCAGGCCAGCCCGTGCTGAAGCAGGTCTCGCTGGAGGTCGACGAGGGGGAGGTCGTCGCGGTGGTGGGCGCGACCGGGTCGGGCAAGTCGACCCTGATGCGGCTGCTCTCCCGGCTGTACGAGCTGCAGCAGGGCGCCATCTTCCTCGACGGCGAGGCGCTGAGCGATATCCCGCTGGAGCAGCTTCGCCGCCGGGTGGTGGTGGTGAGCCAGGACGTGTTTCTGTTCGCCGGGAGCGTGGCCGACAACATCTCCCTGCGCGATCCGGGGATCACGGCGGAGCAGATACGGGCCGCGGCCGAGCGGGTCGGGCTGACGCGGCTGCTGCCGACGGAGCGTGAGGTCCTCGAACGCGGCGCCAACCTCAGCGCCGGTGAGCGGCAGCTGGTGGCCTTCGCCCGGGCGCTGGTGCGCGAACCCGAGGTGCTGGTACTGGACGAGGCGACCTCCAGCATCGACCCCGAGGCTGAACGACTGATCCAGGAGGGCACCCTGGAGCTCATGCGTCAGCGCACCTCGATCGTCATCGCGCACCGCCTGAGCACGATCCAGCGCGCCAGCCGCATCCTGGTGCTGCACAACGGGATGGTGGTGGAGCAAGGCACCCACGCGGAGCTGGTGGCCGCCACCGGAGTCTACAGCCGGCTGTATCAGCTGCAGTACGTCAACGGGGCCTAGTAGTAGGGGCACATGCTGTTCACTCTGGCCAAAGCGGAGGCCGGGCCCATGGCGGCTCAGCCCCCCGGTCTTCTTTTCGAGCTCCGTGCGGGATCACGACCGCCACGGAGGCGGGGCCGCGCGCACGGGGAGCCCCAATTGAAAGCCGGGCGCGATCAACGCTCCGGGCAGCATGCCGCGCCGGAAGCGACGCCTGGGTGGACTGCGCTTTGGTAGCCGGCCTGGCCGCTCCCCGCGTGTGGCCCCGCAGATCGGAGGCCATCCACATGTGCATTTGGGGCAACCATGCTGCATGGTCCCGCGATTTGCGTCCGATTGGATGCATTTGGGGACCACCATGCCGCATGGTCCCGCGATTTGCGTCCGATTGGATGCATTTGGGGACCACCATGCCGCATGGTCCCGCGATTTGCATCGGGTCGGATGCGAGGAAGCCGGCCTGGCCGCTCCCCGCGTGTGGCCCCGCAGATCTCCGCAGATCTGCGGTTGTGATCCCGTGGCCGCTCCCCGCGCCGGGCCGGGTCAGGTGGAGTGGATCCGACGCTGGCGCGCGATCTCGTACAACACCACCGCGGTGGCCGCCGCCACGTTGAGCGAGGCGATGCCGCCAGCGGATGGAACCGTCAGCTGGATGTCGCACTGCTTCAGCACCAGGGGCCGGATCCCCTTCTGCTCGCTCCCCACCACCAGCACCAGCGGACCGTCCAGCGCGGCATCCGCCGGGTGCACACCACCCCGCTCGACCGTCCCCGCGACCCACAGGCCGGCCTCGCGCAGCCGGGCCAGCGATCGGGCGAGGTTCGTCACCTGGGCGCAGGCGAGATGCTCCGTCCCACCGGCGGAGACACGCACCACGGTCGGCGTGATCGGCACCGATCGATCTCGCGGGAGCACCAGGCCGTCGACGCCCAACACCACGGAGGTGCGAATGATGGACCCCAGGTTCTGCGGGTCCATCAGGCTGTCGGCCGCCACCAGCAGCGGAGCACCGCCGCCCTGGCCCACCCGGTCCAGCAGTTGCTCGAGATCGAGGTAGGGATAGTGTCCCACGGTGGCCGCCACGCCCTGGTGGTTTCCGCCCTGACACAGGCCGTCGAGCTCCGCCGCCGCCAGCGTGCTCACCGGGATCTGCCGCGCCTCGGCGCGCTGCACCAGCGGTCCGTGCTGTCCCCGATGTGCGACGAACAGCGCGCTCACCTGCGCCCCCCGTCGAGCGAGCAGCTCTTCCACGGGATGCACGCCAAACACGATGCGCGACATCAATTGTCTGCTCCGCCCACCCGCCCCACCGGACTGCAATCCACGGGTCCGGGGTGGAACAGGGCCTCGAGCTCCTGGAGCAGCGCCTGCTGCAGGGTGGAGGCGACGTCGGCGCGGGTGGGGGTCACCCGCTCGAGATTGGCCTTGTACACAAACAGCCCGCTGGGACGGCAGTCCGAGTCGGCCCCCTCCCGTTGCTGTCCCGCGGCGTGCACCACCGTGCTGACGAACACCAGGCCCCGCGGATCGAAGCCCTCGGCGATGAGCTCCAGCGCGGGAAAGCCCAGCAGCCGCAGCGGCAGACCCTGCAGCGTCCGACGGACCTCCGCGGGCAACCCACCAAGCACGTCGCACACGACCTGCTCCAGCTCCGGCATGGTCAACGTCCACCCTGGACCGGGGTGCTCACGATCCAGGCGAGCCGCACACAGGAAGTGTTCCAGCGCCTCGACCTGCGCCCCCAGCTGCTCCTTGGCCACTCCCAGGAAGTAGTGCGCGTCGGCGCGGTACTCCTCCATCTCGACCAGCGTCGTCAACAGCTCCACCGCACGCTCGGGGCGCCCCACGTCGAGGTTGACGCGGCCGGCGCGCAGCGCGCTGCCGGGCTCGCGGCAGGGATAGCGCTGGACGCCGTCAAGCGCGGCGGTCGCCTGTTCCAGCTTGCCCGCCAGCAGATACCCCTCGGCCCGCATCAGGCCCAGGTCCAGCCGATCCTCCGGCTCCAGCGCCAGCTCCTCGGCCTCGTCGCACAGACGCAGACCGCGCTCCACCTCGCCCAGGGTATGGATCAACAGCTCCGCCGCATAGAGCACGGCGTCCAGGTACTCCGGGTCGAGCTCCATCGCCTGCTGCAGGTACTCCAGCCCTTCCTGCGGCTCTCCCTGCGCCACGTGGATCGCGCCCAGCAAGGTGTGGCCCTCGGGACTGTCGGGGTTGAGCCTGAGGATGTGGGCCGCAGAGAGCCTGGCACCGGCGACATTGCCGTGATGCAGCAGATCCCACCCCCGATCCAGGTGTGCTGCCAGCGCGTCCATCTCCACACTGTGGTCTTTCGACATGAGGAACCGTAGTATAGCATGGTCGTCGGAAGCGCTCGAAATGCTCGTCGCTTCCGGGAGGAGTCGTTGCGTCCGAGAGGCAAAAGACCCGCGATGATCGCCGCGGTGGTGCTGATGCTCACCGCCTGTCCGCACCGGTTCGATCCCGCGGCGGCGCCCTCCATCACTTCCCCCGACCCCCAGGTCAACCAGGCGTTCAAGCAGGCCCTGGCGCTGTTCGCGGCCGACAGGCTGGAGCCAGCGGCGCTGGCGTTCGCCGCCCTGGAGCAATCCCGACCATCCGACCCCCTGGTCCACGTCGCGCGTCTGTACCGGGGCCGCATCGCCCTGCGACAGCGTCACCTGGAGCAGGCACGCCAGATCCTCACGCCGCTGGCCCGTCGACCGACGGATGACAGCGTCGGGACCCAGGCCCGCTACCACCTCGGCCTGACGCTGGTGCAGCTGGGACAGCGGTCGGGCGACGGGATCGTCGGATTGTTCCGGGAGGCGCGACAGCTGCTGGCACCATTTCTGGAGCAGAACCGCATGGCCCCGGCCGACCTGCCCGGGTTGCTCGCGGCCCTCTCGGTGGCCGCGCGGGAGCTGTCGGATCCGGTGCATGCCGGGGACCTGCTGGCACGACTCCACGAGCTCACGGAGCGCCCGGTGGAGAAGCTGTACGCCCGACAAGGCCTTCGGGCGTTGATCGACTCCGGACAGATGGACCGCACCCGGCTGGGAGCGATCTACCGCGGCAACGCCGGCACCCCGTCGGCGGCGGTGGTTGGGCTGCTGGTCCCGCTGCACGGCCGATACCGCACCGTGGGCCGGGAGTTGCTGCAGGGGGCGATCCAGGCCAGCGGCGCGCTGGGCACCCGGACCGGAGGCTGCACCATCGCGCTGGCGGTGCGCGACAGCAGCAACAGCCCGGATGTGGCGGCCCGGCAGCTGATCGACGACGAGCAGGTGGTGGCCCTGGTGGGCACCCTGAACCCGACTGCCGCCGCCGCCGTGGCTGGCGTGGCGGCCAGTATGGGAGTGCCGTTCATCGCCGTCACGCGTCTGACGGGCGCGCCGCAGGCGATGCAGCTGATGCTGGACAGCCGGCTCCGGGCAGCGGCCCTGGCGCGTCACGGCGCGACGCTGGGGTTGCGGCGAATCGTGACCCTCGCCCCGGACACGAGCTACAGCCGGGCGATGGTGCAGGTCTTCGCCCAAAGCGGCGTCGCGGTCGCCGGCAGGCTGACCTACCCCGCCGGCACCACGTCGTTCAGCAGCGTGGCCGAACAGCTGGTCAGGCTGAAGCCGGACGGGCTGTTCGTCCCCGACACCGCTCACAACCTGAGCCTGCTGGCTCCGGCCCTGGCCCGGGCCGGCCTGTGGTCAGCCGCCGCCCGTGAGCGAAGCACGCGCACTCCCGGGAGGCGCCCCGGGGGACAGACCCGCTCCACGGGCACGGTCCAGCTGCTGTGCACCGCCGACGGGCTGAGCCCCAGGCTGGTGGCGGCGGCTGGCCGCTATGTCCAGGGCGCGGTGCTGGCGCCGGGATTCGCCCCCGACGACAGTGCCCCGCACAGCGGGATGCTGGTTCGTCGCTACATCCAGGACCAGAGTGCACCGCCGACCCTGGTCGCCGCGCTGGGCTTCGACGCCGTGGAGCTGGTGTGTGCGGTGCGCCAGCGTGGGGCGCACGGCCGGGCCGAGATCAGCACCGCTCTGCGGTCGGGCCCGCCGGTGCCGGGTCTGACCGGGAACATCCAGTTCGACGCGGCGGGCCACCGGGTGGACCCACCCCTGCTGTATCAGGTGGAGCCCGGCGGCGTCCGGCTGATCACGACCGCCGGCGCGCCAGCCGGGCGAACACCTCCATCAGACCGCGCAGCGCCCTGAGCGCATCCGCTGGCCGTGGACTATTCCGGCCGCCGTGGGCTCGTGTGTCTCAGGACCTGAACCAGCTCGGCCGCGATGGAGACCGCGATCTCCGACGGCGTCTCGGCCCCGACGGGCAGCCCCATGGGCGTGTGCAGCTCCGCGATCCGCTCGGGGGCCACGCCGTCCTGCTCCAGCGCCTGCTCCACGGCGCGTCGTTTGGTCTTGCTGCCGATCATCCCCACATATCGCGGTCCCGGCTGCATCGCCATCAGCGCCCGTACCACCGTCAGGTCGGTGCCATGACCGTGGGTCGCCACCACACAGAAGGTGCGCTGGTCGAACGCCAGCGACTCCCAGTGCGCCGGATCGTAGCTCTGGACCAGACGCCCCACGGCTTGAGGGAATCGGTCGGGCCGGGCAAACTCGGCCCGCTCGTCGATCACGGTCACCACGAACCCCACCTGGGCCGCGATGGGGGCCAGGGCCAGCCCGATGTGCCCACCGCCGAACAGGTACAGCCGCTGCGGTGGCAGCATCGGTTCGACGTAGACCTGTGTGCTGCCGCCGCACGCCATGCCCAGGTCGGTCTTCAACTGGTAGGACAGCAGCCGCGGTTCGCCTTCCAGCAGGGCCGCGGCAGACTCGGCCACCACCGCCTGCTCCAGCGCGCCCCCGCCCACAGTGCCACAGGTGACGCCATCCCCGCGCGTCAGCATCCGGGCCCCGCCGTGCCGGGGGGCAGACCCCGAAACCTTGACCACCGTGGCCATCGCGAAGGATCTGCCCTCCTCGAGCCAACGGGTAATCGTGCCAAACAGCTCGAACTCACTTGCCATGGTCCGGCACGATATCACATGTGGCGCTTTCCGCGTGGGTTCACCATAATACTGTCGGCGCCGCTGCAGATTGGACATCAGCGCGGCGTAATACTGCGAACACTCTACTACCAGCAAGGAGCGGGGCATGTACCGAACGACCCTCGTGGCGCTGAGCCTGGCGGCTGTCTTCTCCACGGCCTGCGGACCACCAGACGGCGGCGGCGGACCCATCACCGGTGTGAACCCGGACGGAACACCCAAGTGGGTCAACCGGGGAAGCGGCGCCTATGACGGGGAGCACGGCAAGGCGTTCTACGGCGTCGGAATCGTGACCGGCATCGACAACCCGGCGCTGCTGCGCCAGACGGGCGACAATCGGGCGCGCGGTGAGATCGCGAAGCTGTTTGACACCTACATCGCGGCGATGATGAAGGACTACCAGCGCTCCACCACCGCCGGCAACTTCCAGGCCAGCGCCGAGGAGCAAGACGTGGTCTCGGCACAGAAGACAATCACCGAGGTCACCCTCCGCGGCGTCGAGATCCGGGACCACTGGACCAACCCGCAAAACGGCGCGCTGTACGCCCTGGCGATTCTGGATCTGAACGGCATCACGAAGAACCTGGGCCAGGCCCCGGGGCTCAACGGGCGGGTGCGGGATTACGTCCGCGACAACGCGCAGCGGGCATTCGAGGATCTGGATCGCGAGCTGGGCCAGCGAACCGAGCGCAGCGACAGCCCGCCGCCAGCGAACCCGCCGCCACCCGCCGATCCGCCACCGGTGGCGGAGGTCGCACCGCCCCCCGTCGCCGCGCCGCCCCCACCCCCGAGGCGAACGGGGAAGATCCGCGTCGGGCTCCAGATCACCGGCGTCAAGCGCAGCATGATCCAGACCTGCTTCGCCAACCGACTGATCAACGAGGGCTACGCGCTGTTTGAGAGCACATCGGATGTGGACGTGACGGTACGGGGCACGTTGACCTACCAGAAGGCCGGCATCATCAACGGCTCGCACATGGTCAAGGCCAGCGCGGAGGTCCGCGTGATGAACATGGAGTCG
>Ga0210044_10003479_pt1 | contig 22476 bp, 21 predicted proteins | sample CryGey13umfilter_2_FD_183959 | JGI IMG/M metagenome (GOLD analysis project Ga0210044, IMG submission 183959) | Groundwater microbial communities from aquifer in Utah, USA - Crystal Geyser 4/9/14 3 um filter (SPAdes) (version 2) | ecosystem: Environmental > Aquatic > Deep subsurface >... | reverse complement strand
AAATTTCCTGTTTATTCTTCATAAAATAACATCAAATCAAATATTTAATAATATTCCTACTATCATGCACTTAAATTATTAACAACAGGTGGATTTTTTTCAAATTCTTCTTCTGCCTGAAGGGCGCGCCATCCTATATCAGAGCGGTAAAACCCTTCCGGCCAATGGACTTTTCCAATGGTTTCGTAGGCATTTTTGCGGGCTTGCGCTACGGATTTCCCCAAGGCGCACACGCCCAGAACACGTCCGCCGCTATTCACAAGATCCCCCTGTGCATTCCGCTTTGTTCCAGCATGAAAAATAGCTGTTTTTTCATCAAATTCCGGCAGATCAATCGTAATAAGCGAGTTTTTAATATATTTTTCCGGATAGCCTTTGGCCGCCATCACAACGCATAGCGCCGTCTCATCGCGCCACACAATAGAATCATGCAGATCCGAGAGCCTTCTTTCTGCGCCTGCCAGCAGGATTTCCAGTAAATCAGACTGAAGCCGCATCATCATGGTCTGACACTCGGGATCGCCAAAGCGCGCATTAAATTCAATAAGAACCGGATCACCTTCCACCAGCATAATGCCGGCAAACAGAACCCCGGTAAAGGGGCATCCTTCTGCCGCCATGGCGTTAACTGCCGGCTGGATAATACGGTCGTTGATCGTTTTCTCGAGCGCCGGATTCATCATATGGGCAGGAGAATACGCCCCCATTCCCCCTGTATTGGGTCCCGTATCGCCATCATAAGCCCGTTTATGGTCTTGCGCTGAAGTGAGTGGAAGAACGGTTTTTCCATCGGCCAGAGCAAAAAAACTGACTTCCTCGCCCTCCAGAAACGCCTCAATAACAATTTCCTGTCCGGAAGCGCCAAATAGGGTACCGGAAAGCATATTGGTGGCCACTTCAATGGCCTCTTCTTTTGTTTGCGCAATAATGACCCCTTTTCCAGCCGCCAGACCGTCTGTTTTGATAACAATAGGTGCGTCCTGTTTTTCAATAAATTTTCTGGCTTCCTCAAGATTGGTGAATCGCCTATAGGCTGCTGTCGGGATATCATATTTGGCACACAGATCCTTCATGAACCCTTTTGAACCCTCAAGCCGCGCAGCCGCTGCAGAGGGTCCAAAAACCTTTATGCCTGCCTCATTCAGACGATCTGCCAGCCCCAGCACAAGAGGAGCCTCAGGGCCGATAACGACAAGATCAATCTGTTCCTCAATGGCAAAGTGAACCAGAGAGTCAGTGTCTTCGGCCTCAAAGGGAACACATTGCGCAGATCCGGCTATACCGGCATTGCCCGGCGCACAATAAAGCTTTTCACATTTCTCTGATTGTGCCAGCTTCCATGCCAGAGAATGTTCTCGTCCACCGCTCCCTACCAGTAAAATTTTCATGATCTGTCTCTTTTCTTACAGGGAGGAAAACCGACTTCCACAGAACCGGCTTATAGAGCACCTTCTTTTTCAGCAGCGCGTCCATGTGAGGTGACCTGCGGGCCGCCAAAGCGTTTGCGATAAAGCGCTTTAAAATTAACAGGCGTGAGAAGAAAAGGTAAATAACCGGCCTGCTGCGTCATGTCCGAAATAATCTGGCGGACATAGGGAAACAGATAATTGGGCATTTCAATTAATAATAAAGGATGGACTTTATCCTCGGGAACATCCTGTACTGTCACCATCATGCCATATTCCAGCTCGACAATAAAAGTTGTCATGTCCCCTTTTTTGGCGTTGGCCGATACTTTCAGAGAGACTTCATAAGCCTCTTCATAGCCTTCCATCTCGATCTTTTTTGCATCCATTGCAAAATCAACATCAAGGGCGGGCTTACCATCGCTTTTGCGCAGCGGCATAGGGGCATTCGGATTTTCAAACGACAGATCCTTGATATACTGGGCATGGATTGTCACCGGAAGACGATCCACAGATGATGCATTTTCAGGGATATCCGGGCCAGGCATTCCTCTTGATTCACGATCAATATGCTCTTTATCTATTTTACTTTCCCCGGTCATTTTCTTCCCTGCCTTTTGTTATCGTTAATATGCTGGTAATTATTGCAACAAACACAAGACTTTCTCAAGGTTTATTCTCTTTATCAAGCCTTTCATACTCGGCCTCGATAATATCCTCCGGATCCGCGCTTTCAGAAAATCCTGTCCTTTCATTGCCCAGCCCTAACCTTGTAGCCACAATACTCTGTAAAGACAACCGAACCCGGGGAATCAGAAGACAAAAACCGATGAAATCGGTAAAAAAACCGGGGGTCATTAACAAAGCTCCGGCAACAGCCAGACAAAGTCCGTCAAAGAATTCATGTAGTGGTAAACCACCTTGTTCTATCGTCATTCTTGCCGATAAAAGCGTTTTCAACCCCTGATAACGAATCAGAGCCGCCCCTATAATGGCCGTCACAATACAGAGGAATAAGGTTGTGAAAAGACCGATTGCGCCGCCTACACTCACAAATAAGGCGATTTCTATTAGGGGAATAATAATAAATATAATAAAAAATATCATAAAGACCTTTCAGGCTTGTCCTTTATAGTAAGGGGCTTTAAATATAGTAATATAGCGCTATACTGAATATATTGCATATTCAAAGATTTATACACTCTGAATATGATATAATAAAAATAGTTGGTTTATCAGTGAAAATAAGGATTTTTTAGTGTCAGCAGAAATTTTGATTTATGCAATTATAGCGGCAGGACTTGTCTTTTGGCTAAGGAATGTTCTAGGAACCCGTCATGGAAGCGAACGGGAACGTCCTAATCCTTTTACATCCCAACCTGATACGATAAAGCCAGCAAGACAACCAGCCGCCGCAGCATCCCCTACAGTTTCGGCCGCACAGAATACCGATATCAATGCCGGACTGGAACGCAATATGAGTATCGAGAATGAACTGGCAGAAAAAGGTCTTGTCGATATTGCAAGGGCAGACCACTCTTTTGATTTGCCGCATTTTTTGCGCGGGGCGCAGGATGCCTTTATCATGATTATTGAATCTTTTGCCGCCGGGGACAAAGAAGCACTCAAATCATTGCTGGCGGATCCGGTTTATAAGGCTTTTGAGCAAGTTATTGACGAACGTATTCAAAAAGGTGAAAAAGCGAATGTCGAAATCCATTCGATTCGCAAAACGGAAGTTGTAAAAGCCTGGATTAAGGATAAAACAGCTTTGATTACAATCCGTTTTACTGCTGATGAAACCAGTCTTGTTCGTGATAAAGACGACATTGTTATCTATGGAAACCCGGAGCGCATCACGGAAACGATTGATATCTGGACTTTTGGGCGTCCTCTAAAATCGCGGGATCCTGTCTGGATTTTGCAGGAAACCCGTGAAGGTGAAAAAGATACACTTTCAGGCTCTACAGTTCCTGATGTCACTGAATAATTTTTCTTGGGATGATTTCTTATTCAACTTCTATCCCGGTCTTGTTTTTATATTTTAAAATCCCTCTATCCGGTTTATAAAAACCGGATAGAGGGTCTACGAGGAGAAAGGAAATTATTTATTCTTTATCAATAACAGGCTCTTTTTTATTGTTCCATATATCTTGCCACCAGTTTTTTTTCTGCTGAACTGTATTTTTATAATTGTCAGGAACATCCGGCTCCTTTGTATTCATCATTATGGCTGTATTATCTCTGTTGTTGTCTAACATGCTTTCTTTATACTCCGGATCTAAATCCTGCATTAATGCGTTCATATAATTGTGCATGATTTTCCATTGTCTTTTTTCGTTTGCCTGTACACCAATGCAATCCTGATAATTCATATTTGTACAAGTCTGATTCATCCGCCCCAGAGACTGATGCATGCCATCCGTCATATCTATCATCAGCTGTAAATGCTTCTGGACATCACAGGAAGAATTACCGATACATTCCTGATAACGTTGATAAAGATCTGTAATCCCGGCAGGCGTTGTTTGTGCTACAAACTGTAATCTATTCTGCGCATATGCCGGATGCGCGCTTCCTAAAATAGCCACAACAAACGGTAATAATAAACTCTGGTTCATTTATAATCTCCTGATCATGATAAAAATACCGAAAAACACAAAAAAAGGTGTGATCTCCATCAAAATCAGAAAGTTTTTTATTACGAAATAAATTTTAATATTGATTTAAGTCACAGCAAAATTTCCATGATTGTTTAGCATGAAAAATCTGATCCGGAAGCAGGGTCGCAATCAGGCCTTTATAGGTCATACTAAAAAAGGGAGAGCTATCATGGAAAAGAAAGAGTCCTATCCGCAGGGTGAAAATCCTGGAAAAAAACAACAGCAGGAAAATGAAAAACAAAATCCACAAGATAAAAAACGGAAAAGCGGATCAGAACAGGACGATAATTATTAGAAAAATATACGCAGCCTCCCTGTACAAATGGCAGGGGGGCTGTTTTTTTTGTCGTCACGATTTCAAATGAAATGGTTTTTTCTCTAGATATAGGAAGCCCGTTTTCCCTGAATAGAAGATACAATCGCAAAATCATTGGCTGCAGAAAGTGTCCTACGGGCAACCCTGACTGTTTTGTTCATCAGCCAGATCATCATACTAAACCAGAAGATCGTATCTTCTTCATGCTCCTGTCTGCGTTTTTGTTGTAAAAGCAGAACCTTTTTTACTTCTTCTGCGGCACGTTTTGCCCTGTAACAGCGCATAAAAATCGCTTGTGCTTCCTCCCCGCGCATATCCATGAGCTCCAGAAGTCTTGTCTGGACAGCACTGCGGGTGCTATCCAGCATATCTGCGGCGATCTCTGTCACAGGATCAAAACGCCCGTGTTTCTGCACCAGCTTTTTATGAGTTATGTTGGCTTCAAGATATTCTTTGTGAAGACTCTCCAGCCCGGAGTCTGCGGGGATCAATATTTCTATCTGATCCAGAACATCCCGGGTATGAATGTTATCTGTGTTATTGGTACGGGAAACCATTGTTTGGTCAAGCTGATGGATTATCTTTTTGATGACGGTCTCAAGAGACTGCTTTTTCATTTTTTATCCCCGCACACAAATTATCGTTTTGCTTGTTGAGGACATATTACGACAAAAATTGTAAATATCTTCTTAACATCAGGATATTTATTTTATGGCAATGCTTGTGAGGCGCAGAAATCCTCGTTTCTTAGGCAAGAAAATTGCTTTTATCCTATGAAAAATGAGATAATAAAAGAAATGAGAGTATTTTAATAAAATAGATGTAACAAAGAATTGCAGGAAAGGATGGTCTATGATTGAAGAAAAAAATAAGTCCAGAATTTTTGAATTGAAACAAAAACTACTGCGCAGGGCATGGGACGGGAAATCAGGACTTGCTGCAAATGGTGCAGAAATGATCCTTTTAATCCAGATGCGTCTGGCACAATGCCAGCTTCCCAAAGGGGATCATGAAGAGATGATGAGAAACAGTCAATTAATGGATACCGGACAACCAAAAAGCGTCCGGATGCTCAATACATTGGCACGTTATAATGGGGATGCCATACGCTACAGCGAAACAGAAAATATGACGCTCCATTAAAAGTCTATTTCTCGCGTTTCTTTAAAAGCTTGTTCAGCGCATAAATATAGGCGCGGGCAGAAGCCACCATTGTATCGACATCGGCGCTCTGTCCCATAACAGTAATCCCGTTTTCCTCAAGTTTGACAGTAACAGAGGCCTGCGCATCCGTTCCTCCGGTGACGGCATGAACCTGATAAAGAAGTAAATTGGCATCGGGATGAGGAAAAATATTGCTTATCGCCATAAATATTGCATCAATCGGCCCATTCCCCGTGGCTTCTGTTTCTACTTTTTTACCGTCTACCAGCAAAAAAAGTGTTGCCGTCTGCGGCCCTTCCGAACCTGCTTGAACACGAAGAGAATCGAATTTTATACGCTCGTACAACGTCCCGTCATCCCCGAGAAGCGCGATGATATCCTCGTCAAAAACTGTTTTTTTACGGTCGGCAAGATCCTTGAAGCGTTTAAAAATTTCTTGAAAAGCGTTATCGCCAAGCTGATAACCCAAATCCTCGATTTTCTTTTTAAAAGCGTGTCGCCCTGAATGTTTCCCCAGAACCAGTTCCGATTTATGAAGCCCCACCGATTCCGGCGTCATGATTTCATATGTTTTCTGGTTCTTGAGCATCCCGTCCTGATGGATACCGCTTTCATGGGCAAAAGCATTGGCGCCGACAATGGCTTTATTCGGCTGTACAGAAAACCCGGTAATGCTTGATAATGTCCGCGAGGCAATGGTAATCATGGCCGTATCTATGCCGGTTTCAAAAGGAAGTTTGTCCGGCCTTGTGCGCATGGCCATGACAAGCTCTTCCATGGCGGCATTTCCCGCCCGCTCGCCAATACCATTCACAGTACATTCCATCTGCCGCGCTCCGGCCGTAATTCCAGCCAGCGAATTCGCAGCGGCAAGTCCCAGATCATTGTGGCAATGAACTGAAAGAACCGCCCTGTCAATATTCGGCACGTGATTAAGCACCAGCGTAAACATCGCGGCATATTCTTCCGGTATGCTATATCCCACGGTATCCGGCAAATTGATTGTTGTTGCGCCCGCTTTAATGGCAGTCTCGACACAGCGGCATAAAAAATCATCCTCCGTGCGTGTGGCATCCTCTGCCGACCATTCCACATCATCTGTAAACTTACGCGCTGTTGCCACGCTTTCGGCAATAGCCTCCAGAACCGCTTCCGGCGACATCTGCAATTTAAACTGCATATGTAAGGGAGATGTGGAAATAAATGTGTGAATGCGGCGGCGTTTGGCAGGTTTTAATGCCTCGGCGGAAGCCTCGATATCCGCCGTCTTTGCTCGGCATAATCCGGCAACAGCGGCATTTTTAACGCGCTTTGCCACTTCCTGCACCGATTCAAAATCCCCTTGCGAGGCAATCGGGAACCCGGCTTCAATCACATCAACGCCCATGCGATCCAATATTTCCGCCATACATAATTTTTCTTCCAGATGCATGGAACATCCGGGAGATTGCTCGCCATCGCGCAAAGTGGTGTCAAAAATAATAATGCGGTCTTTACCCATCATCATAATCCCTATTTCTTAAAATCTTCGTCTTCCAGATCACGGGCTTCATCAATCAGCATAACCGGAATTCCGTCACGGATCGGAAAAGCCAGTTTTGCCTGTTCCGACACAAGCTCCTGCTTCTCCGCATCATATCGCAACGGCTTGTGCGTTAACGGACAGACAAGAATTTCAAGTAATTTTGGATCAACCTCATGGGTCATGTTTTTATTCCCATTCTAAAACCGAAATTTTATATTAGAAGTTAACGCCTCAGAAGTCACATAAAATATTGGACGATTGTGATCTATGCAACGTAAACAATTTATCATTTTTATTCTTCTTCCAATGTTACAAGACTGGCATTGCCACCCTGTCTTGTTGTATCGACAGAAATAACTTTTTCCGTGGCAAAGCGTGGCAGATAATGGGGACCGCCCGCTTTGGGACCCGTACCGGAAAGCCCCTGCCCGCCAAAAGGCTGGACACCCACCACAGCACCGATCATCGAGCGATTCACATAAATATTACCAGCCTTGATATGATCCGCTATATGACGCACCGACGCGGTAATGCGCGAGTGAATACCGCAGGTCAAACCAAAGCCGCTGGCATTAATATCATCAATCACGCTGTCAATATTCCCGGCTTTATAACGTACGATATGCAGGATTGGACCAAAAACTTCCTGTTCAAGCTCGCGGATATTACTGATTTCATAGGCAACAGGTGCAAAAAACGTCCCTTTTCCCTTTAAATCGGAATCAAGCGGCACAGCAGCAATGAACGTCCCGTTTTTATCCAGCCATGCCTGATGCTTTTCAAGAGTGTCTCGCGAGGCTTTATCAATCGCAGGACCAATATCGGTTGAAAGACAAAGCGGATCTCCCATCTGGCGGAATGCCATGGCGCCCTTGAGCATAGCAATAACACGCGGGGCAATGTCTTCCTGCACATACAGAACCCGCAAGGCCGAGCAGCGCTGCCCCGCCGAGCCAAAGGCGCTGGTCAGGACATCATCTACGACCTGTTCGGTCAGGGCAGAGGAATCAACAATCATGGCATTCTGGCCGCCTGTTTCGGCAATCAAGGGCACAATCGCGCTATCTTTAGCGGCGAGTGTCCGGTTAATCAGACGTGCGACCTGTGTTGATCCGGTAAAAGCCACCCCGGCGGTATCGGGATGTGCCACCATGACACCGCCCATTTTCCCGCTGCCCGGTAATAAATTGATCGCCTCTGCCGGAATGCCGGCCTCAATCATAAGCTGGACAGCACGCATGGCAATCAGAGGAGTCGGGGAGGCGGGCTTGGCAATCACGGCATTTCCCGCCATCAGCGCGGCGGTGACTTGTCCGGTAAAAATAGCCAGCGGAAAATTCCACGGACTGATACAGACAAAAACCCCCCGTCCGTGCAGCACCAGACGATTGCTTTCTCCGGTGGGGCCAGGTAGTTCATGGCCTTCCGGCGTAAAATCAATCCGCCCCTGCTGCGCGTAATAACGACAGAAATCAACGGCCTCACGGACTTCAGCCAGTGCATCCGGTACGGTTTTTCCCGCTTCACGAATACAGAGTGCCATGAGTTCGGCGCTATGACGTTCCATGAGATCCGCCAGCTTTTCCAGTTTTTCCGCCCGTTCATGAGCGGAAATTTTACTCCAGAAATCAAAACCTTTTTTTGCAGTTTTAAAAGCCTCTTCAATCAGTTTTTCATCAACCTCCCAGACATAGCCGGCAATATCATCGGTATTGGCAGGATTATAAACGGGCTGCTCTGTCATTATTTTATGAAGTTTTCCGCCAATCATTGGTGCGGCCTGAGGGGTGTTTTTCGGGAATTTACGGATTTCTTCAAGAAGAGGAAGCACCATCGTTTTCTCGGTCAGGTCAATTCCTTCTGAATTTTTCCTTGTTTTGTAAATATGAACGGGAAGCGGAATTTTCGGATGCGTTTTTGTGGCATGGTCACGGGCACTGGCAACAGGATCAGCAATCACATCATTGACCGGAATACGCTCGTCCAGAATCTGGTGAACAAAAGATGTGCTGGCGCCATTTTCAAGCAGACGGCGGACAAGATAGGGCAAGAGATCTTCATGACTGCCACAGGGCGCGTACACGCTTGCGCCTGCCTGATTATCATTTAATATCTGGTCGTGGAGTGTTTCTCCCATGCCATGCAATCTCTGAAACTCGAAGCCCGCGCTATCATTGGCCGCAAGCTCCAGAATTGCGGCAGCAGTGTACGCGTTATGTGTGGCAAACATCGGGTACATCACATCCCGCCGTGCCAGCATTGTACGTGCGCATGCCAGATAACATAAATCTGTATTCGCCTTGCGCGTATAGACAGGATAGCCGGGAAGACCCTGTACCTGCGCCCGCTTGATTTCTGTATCCCAGTATGCGCCCTTGACAAGCCGCACCTGCAATTTCCGTCCCGTCTTTTCGGCAAGGGCAATAAGATCATCAATCACCGCAGGCGCACGTTTCTGATAGGCTTGTACGGCAAGGCCAAAACCTTCCCATTGCCCCAGAGAAGGATCGGCTGCAACAGCCGCAATAATCTCCAGTGACATTTCAAGACGATCAACCTCTTCGGCATCCACCGTTAAATTAATATCGTTTTTTGCAGCCAGTTGTGCCAGCATCAGAAGTTTTTCGGTCAGTTCCGGAACACATTGTTCCCGCTGTGAAAATTCATAACGCGGATGCAAAGCCGATAATTTCACCGACATTCCCGGACGCAATTTGTCTTTTGCCGTTGTTGCAATATAGGAAATGGAATCATGATAAATCTGGAAATAACGCTGCGCGTCCTCTGCTGTACGTGCCCCCTCACCCAGCATGTCATAGGACATACGGTAGCCTTTTTTGCTATAAGATCCTGCGTTCTTCACGCCCTCTTCAATTGTACGCCCCAGAACAAACTGTTTACCAAGCATACGGATCGCTTCGACCATGGCCTTGCGGATCAAAGGCTCTCCCAGACGCGAGGCCGCACTATCCAGTGTTTTGCGTGTTAATGACAATCCAAAACCGGCGGCTCTGACCATCAGATCTTTTGAATTTCCCTGTGCTTCCAGCCAGTCTGCTGCCGCCATTTTATCTTTGATCAGGGCATTGGCTGTGGCGGTATCAGGAATCCGTAAAAGCGCTTCTGCCAATGTCATCAGCGCCAGCCCCTCTTCAGTATTCAGGCCATATTGTTGTAAAAAAGATTCAAGCTCGCCGCGTTTGCGTTTTTTGTCGCGTACCTTTTCAACAAGTCCTCTGGCTCGCTCCTGCACCCGCCTTGCGCAAGACTCATCCCAGTTCAATGCCATCAGTAATGATTCCACGGATTGCGCTTCATCCGCGTATAAACAGAACGGTAAACTCCCAGCCATATCAAACATCCTTCCCTTGATAAAAACATGCATTTTATAGCACAATCCGTTTTCTGTGTCTTATAAAAAGCCTGCTTTACACCGTTTGAAAAGCTATAGGGAAGGATCCCCTCTTTTTCGCCTGTACCTTATACAGCGTTCAACACAACCCCGATTACTTTGGCAGACTGCAAAATATCAAGGCTGCGTTTGATTTCATCAACGGTTGTAACACCTTCGCGCACAACCATGAGAAAGGTGTCGACATAGGGGAGGAAAACAAGGGGATCATCCTGTTCGAGTAAGGGAGGCATATCATAGATGATCAGACGGTCATCATATCGCTCTTTGAGTTCTGCCGCCAGTTTTTGCATTTGCGGGGAGCCAAGCGTTTCCGATGAACGATCGACAGGCTTGCCTGCAGGAAACACGGTAATACGCTCAAAGGGTGTGTGAATAAGGCAGTCTTTAACACTGGCGTTGCCGGCAAGATAATCGGTAAGGCCGACTTTTGGCTGGATTTCCAGATATTCTGCAACAGATGGTTTGCGCAGATCCAGATCAACCAGTAGAACGGTCTGCTTCAAATCCTGTGCTATACTGACAGCAAGATTGGATGCTATGGTTGTTTTCCCGTCCCCATATCTGGGGCTGCTAATCGCAATAGTTTTAAAATTGTTTTTGGACATTCCCTGCAAAATCTGGGTTCGCAAAAAACGGAATAAATCGGCTTCCTTGCTGCGGGTTCTGTGCGCAATAATATGATGACGATCAAGGGCAGCTTCAAAATCAGACAGGCTTGCCTTTTCCTCATCCAAAGATGCTGTATCAGGCTTCAGCAGCCCGTGTATTTTTTTTATAACTGACCCGTAATTCATTTTTATTCCTTTAGGAGCAGGGAAAGAAGAGTTTTCATATATACCACAATACTATTTTAGTCCAATTTTCCGCAATGCCCTTTTTTCATCCAGAGTTCTCAGCCGTGGAATGACCACGAGCGGGGCAGTGCCAATCAGCGCTTCCAATTGATTGGGTCCCACAACACTTTGCGATAGAATTTGAAGCCCGAGAACACCTCCGAGGCCTGCCATAATAGCAAAAATAAAGCCTGCTGCGAGAATAAGCTTTCTTGATGGTGTTGTGCTTAAAGGCAGCTCAGGAGGGTTGATAATGGCAAGACGGCGACCCACATGGCCTTCCTCAATGGTTCTGTTCATATCTGCGGCCAGTTTTCTGGCTTTGAGTTCACGGTACAGGATTACCATATTATCATAATCTCTTGCGAGAGCGGCCATTTTTTGTTCACTGGCCGGATTGGCTGCAATGGCTGCCCGATATTCTGTTTCCTGTCCCTTGACTTCGTCTCTTTGTTTTTCCAATGCTTTTTGCTGCGCTTCGGTCGCTTCCAGTTGTGCGACAATTTGCAGATAAGCAGGGTTGTCAGCATCCTTTTTAATCAGGCTATCTGTATTGTTTTTGGCAAGTTTTTCAGCGTCTTTTAATTGGTTTTCAAGTTTTTCAAGCTGGTATTTCAGCGAAATATAATCCGGATGTCCGGTTCCATACGAATTCTGAACCATCGCAAATTTTGCTTTTGTATCCTTGATATTTGCCTTTAAACGGGCAATAAAATTAACCGGATCCACTTCACCTTCCAAAGCATCTATTTGCCGTGAAACCTTCAGGACATCAGGATGTTTCAGACCGTATTTTGCTGTCAGAGTGGCATATTGTGATTTGAGTCCCCGCAGCTGAAGAGAAGGTGTTGTCAGAACTTCACCATTTTCACCAAGGATACGTGAATAGGACTCCGTCTGGGCAAGCTGGGAACGCAAAGCACCTATAAGGCCAAGATGGGATATAATCTCGCTTTCGATTGCCAATAGGCGGGATGTTGTGGTAATTGAAGCCTGTTGATTAAAAGCAAGAGCATCAGATCTGATATTGCCGTTTGTTGCCCTGAATTCAGCAATTTTCTTTTCCTGCTCTTCTAGAGATTCAGTCAGAATATCAATTTGTCCTTCAAGAAAATCAGATGTTTTCTGTGCTGTCTCGCGTCTTTCCTTCAGATCTTCATCAAGAAAGCGGGATACAAGCTCATTAACGGTTTTTTGCGCCAGAAGAGGATCCGAATATTCAAAACTCAAAACAAAGGCAATGGCGGAGAGCTGGAGGATTGTTGCTTTCTGCGCTGATGCAGGGTTGGCAAGCGATGTACTGATCAATTGAATATCAATTTTGTCACGAAGATCTTTTGCAATATAAGCAATCGGTCTTTCATTGCGTTCATCCGGATAAAGATTTAGCTTGGCAATAATTTCGCCCAGAGAATTGGTCGAAAGAACTTTTTGTTCGAGGCGGCTGATTTGTAAATCAGCCATCACCTCTGCGGTCATCATGTTTCCGTTTGTGCCATCCGCCGCGTCCATGGCGATTTCTGGCCGAGCGACTTCCACTGTAGCATATGCGCGATATTTCGACCATTTCATGGCGAAAACAATAGATGCGAGCAGTATGATACTAAAAATAATAAAAAATATCATTTTACGGCGTTTTAAAACCGACACATATTCAAGAGGATAAAATGTTGCCATACCGACTTTAATTCCTAATTTTTTATGTATTGTCCCGAAATGATATACCTGTTTTTTCGGCATGATACAACGATTATGGTTTACCAAAACTGTATGTTAAAGAAACTCTTGCAATACTTCGCTCTGCCTCTCCCCGATTTTCTGTCAATTCCTCCTGCCGATACTTCTGGGAAAGAGAAAAATCCCAGCGATCTGTAGCGTCATAAACCAAAGCGATCGACTCTTCCCGTGCGGTATCAAGATCATCTGTTGAACCTGCGGTCTGTTCTGTTTTTTGATAAACAGCATTCATATTCAGATTCCATTTGGGGTTTATTGAAAATTTATTTTCTATCCTGGCGCTTATCAGATTGGCCTCAGTGCCATTCGCGAAAGGCTGTCTTGTCTTCGAAAGGCCGAGCACACTCTGGTTTCTCTGACCCATATATTCAAATTCTCCGGAATAAACAGGATTGTATTCCCAACTGTCGTCCGCAAGGGGGTAACCATCAAACTTTGATCCAAGCACACCTGCAGAAAGCCCGATAGAAAACTCGGGTCTAAAGCGGTATTGCCATCCCAAAGAAGGCCCTAAACTGTCAACTTTTTGATCGCTATTCTCAAGTGAGCTATAGCGCTGAGCCTGAAAAGATACAGAGACTATCTGCAAGGGAGACAGGCTATGTACAAAGGAAGGCACCAGAGATGTTGTTCGATAATCTGTCAGAAAAGCGCTGTCTTCATAGGATCTTTCGAGCCACGAACCATGAAGCGCCAGTTTACTACGGGGTGACAGGGAATAGGCTATATCGGGTTCCATTCTCCATGTCAGCCGCCGGTTTGTTCGCGGATTACGGCCAAATGTAGTGATCTCTCCCGTGCGGGTTGTGTCATAATCTAAAGCGCTTTCCAGAGACAACTCCCAAAGCTCTGTATTTTTTTTAATCCCGGCTCCAAGAGACAAATCATTGGAGTTAAAAGAGGCTTCATTAAACTGATTGTGCGTGGCGGCCAGTTCAGCTTTTAGCGCTGCATTTTGTGTTTCGCGACCGAGCTCGAGAGATGCTCTGGTTTCAGAACCCCAGATATCGGACTCTCCTTCTACCAGCATTAACGGGTTGGAATCCCATATTATGGTTTCGCTGGTATCAAGCTTAATCTTATCCTGAGCGATGGCAGGCGTGATTCCGCACGAAAGAACAAATCCAGCCAATAAAACCCTTGCCAGAAAATAAGAGTTTGCGAAGATGGGTAAAATGTTTTCCATAGATTAGAAAAGACCGGACGCAGGAACAACAATAATATCGCCGGGGAGAAGATTAATATCCTTTTCAAGCTCCTTGCCTTTAGAAATTGTATGATAAGGAAACGCAATTTTCTCCTTTTCACCATTCAATCTTTCTCGAATAACAATAATTTTGTCTTCATCAGCATAAGGAGTCAAGCCACCAACCTGACTAAGAATCTGCATAACCCCCATCCGGGTATTCAAAATAATTTCTCCCGGTTTTTGAACCTGACCAATGACGCTGACTTTATGACCGAGCGGCATTTTCACACTGACCGTAACGGCGGCATCGGGTATATAAGAAACAAGACTTTTACGAATAATATCCTGTACACTTGCAGGACTCAAATTTTTTACATTCAATGTCCCAACGAGAGGAAAAGTAATAGTTCCATCAGGCAATACCAGAACTTCCTGATCCATCCCTTCTTCTTTCCAGACATTGATATGCAGAACATCCCCCGGGAGAATGATAAACGCACCGTTATACGCCATTACAGGATGAGAGAATGTAAAATTTATAAAAACAAACGCAGCCAAAAAGACAGTTATTATTTTTTTCATAGGTCACTCGCATGTTAAAAAGAAGGGGTATCATCAAAATTGATATAAACGATGAGCCACAAAAATAGCAATAAAATAATTGTGTTTTATGTCATCCTATTGCGCTCTAAAATAAAAGAAACACCCGTCAGGGTGTTTCTTATGAACCTTAATAGTTTAGAAAAATCAGGCAGCAAGCAGTCCTGCATTGATTTTTTTTCTTTTCCGCGCACCAAAACCAGCTAATGCAGCGAGACCAATACCGAACAAAGGTAAGGCCGCTGGAAGAGGAACAGCCGATACGGAATAGGCAATTTCAAGGTTTTTATTCCCAAGAACCAGCCCTGCAAATAGGTTGACATAATCCACAACACCGGAAGAGAAGTTTTTGATGGTTGATGTTGCTGTATTATTATCAAAGTCAATCTGGGCGCTGGCAACAGACAGAGCTGTCGAAGGAAAACCATCAACTGTTCCATTTGTTGACGAAAGACCCAAAGGCGCAATACTAACCGATTTCCCTGCAAAGTCACTGCCGCCATCTATATAAGAGTACGAGCTTCCTGCTGCCAGAAAACCGCTTACAAGATTGCCAGCGAAATTGTAAGTAAAAGTAATCATACCATTGGCAGGAAGAGATCCTGTAATTTTATTCAAAATAAGATTACCGAAATGATCGGCTGTAATCGTTCCAGTTTGCCCAATTGATACAGTACCCATATCAACACCGGCATTAAAATCAACCGTAGCTGCCGAAACAGTTCCGACCTTTAGTGTAAGCGCCAGAACCAGAACAGTAACCATTAAGAAGCGATGAAATATCATTTTTTACACCTAACAAAAAAATTATATGAAAGAAAATACCTAACATAATATTTATGAAATTGCAAGATCTTTCTTAAATACGCTAGCAGATAAAAGTTCTGGTAAATAGTTGAATTATATTGTACAGCCCTTATCTTATTTCGTTCCATAAGGGAACAGGGAGAAAAAATCTATGAGATCCTACAGAATATTTTATGTAGCTTTAATGCTTTTGTCAATGGTGATGCTCGCTTCCTGTGACAACGCGGAAGAGAAATATCAAAAATATCTTAAGCGCGGTGATACTTTCTATGACAATCATGATTATATTAAAGCGCGGCTGGAGTATAAAAACGCCGCCAAGATTATGCCGGCGAATGCGCGTGTTATTTATAGTCTGGGTCTAGTAGAAGAAGCAGAGGGTACTCTACAAAGCGCGCTTTCCGCATTTTTGGTTGCGGAGCAGCAGGATCCGGCATATGAACCTGTTCTCCTCAAACTTGCCGAATTTTACCTCACAGCGCAGCAGTTTGAAGAAGCGAGAATCAGGGTTAATAAAATTCTGGAAATGAACCCGCAGCATGCAACCGCCCATGCCCTCAAAGGATCTCTATTTCTAAGAGAAAAAGCTTTTGCCAGGGCGGAGCAGGAAGTAGAGATCGCCTTACAAAATGATTCTGACAATGTAATTGCCTACTCTGTATTAACGGGAATTCATATTGCAAAAAAAGAACTCGGGAGTGCGCTTGATGTTTTGGAAAAGGCTATCTCTCTTAACAAAAAAGAACTTTCTTTTTATCTTTTAAAAGCGGCTATTTATAGCGAACAAGATAATATTGATGCTATCGCACAGGTTTATAAAGAAATTTTTGAGCTTTATCCTGAAAAAATCCGCTTTCGATTTGATCTTGCGAAAATCCTGTCAGATGTGGGTAAAATGGTCGAGGCAGGTGCTGTCTATCGTGACACAGTCCGTGATTTTCCTGAAAATCCTGAAGCCAAACACAGACTGATTTCATTTCTCGAAGGTCAAGAAAACATGGAGATCGCCGAGAAGGAACTACAGTCTTTTATTCAATCAAGCCCCGAGCAGAAGATTTTTCATCTTTGGCTTGCGGATCTTTACATACGAAATCATCAGGATGAGCGTGCTGTTGCCACTCTTGAAAATATTATAAACACCGAACCGAATGACTGGATCGGCTTGAATGCCAGCACGGCTCTTGCCGAAATCCAGTTAAGCAAAGGCGACATTGAACTGGCAGAAAATCTTATCAGTTCGGTTCTGAAAAAAGATGTCAATAATCGTGAAGCGCTTCTTCTCCAGGCTAATCTGGCTTTTTCGCAAGGTGACTATCAAAAATCAATCGTCGATCTCAGAACAATCCTGCAGGATGACCCCGGTTCTTTGAAAGCCTCTCGAATTCTGGCAGAGGCTTTTCTTATTCAGGGTCGCATCGATCTTGCGGTCGATACACTCCTTCAGGCTGCTGAAAAGCATCCCGAGGAAAAAGGCACACGTGTCAGATTAGCGCAATTTTATGCCTTGCGCGGAAACTATGAGAAAGCAAAAGAGATTCTTCTTGGCATTATCAATATTGATCCCGCATATTCTGTCGGCTGGGAAACACTTGCCAGACTATCCATAGAAAACAAGCAATGGGAAAAAGCGGAAGAGGCTGTCGCAAAACTGGAAAAACAGGAAGGGCAAAAAGAAGTTGCCGCCTTTCTTGATGCCAGAATTAAAGAAAAAACAGGAATGACACCACAGGCTGTCATACTTTATAAAGAAATTATCAAAGCCAGCCCCTCCGCACCGATTGCGGCCTACGCCCTTTCTTCTCTTCTGGAAATGTCTCACGCGCCGGAGCATTTGAAAGATATGAAAAGCTTTCTTCTCTCTCTTCATTCTGACAGTTCGACTATTTTAACAGTTTTGGGGGGTGTTGAGGCCGCGCTTGGTCATGAGGAAGAGGCTGAAGCCGCTTTTAGATCTGCAATCAGGGAAAATGCCCGTGACCAGACTCCTTATATTTTGCTTGCAGAAATTCTCATTCAGCAAGAGGAAATGGAGCAAGCGCTCGAGATGCTGAAAAAAGCGGAAGACGCCCTCCCTACGGAAATCAAAGCCTCGATGATGCGCGCTGATCTTCTGATACAAAGCGGACGGATAGACGAGGCCATCTCTGTCTATGAAAATATTCTGCAACGAAATGATAGAGCCGATGCTGTCGCAAACAATCTATCCCAGACTCTTGCGGATTTCAAATATCAGGACAAAGAGGCAATGGAAAGAGCGCAGCATATTGCAGAACGGTTTATAAATGCCGACAATCCTTATTTTCTGGATACGCTGGGCTGGGTTTATTTCAAACAGAAACGGATTGAACAGGCTGAACCCATTCTAGCGCGTGCTGTTATCCTTTTGAAGCAACCAAATCCACAGATTGACTATCATTATGGCGCCTTATTGCTTGAAAGCGGACAAAAAGACAAAGCAAAAGAATATCTTCAGCGCGCAGTTTCCGGTACAAAATATCAGGGCTTTGAAGAAGCACAGAAGCTTTTGCACACAATCAACTAGATGTTTCGTTCCACGATACGTGGTAGAGTTAAACATCTGATATTCTGGATTTCTTTCCCTGTTACAAAAACAGGATAAGAGTTCTTTTGAATATAACGAAACAGGATCTTTTCATGAGTGATAATATCATAGCGGCCAGATCATCCGGTGAAGTATTAGATTATCTTTTGAAACGCCGCAGCGTGTCTCTGAAATATCTCCGTGACCCTGGCCCCGACACACAGCAAATCAATTTAATTCTAAAAGCTGCAAGCCGTGTTCCTGACCATGGCAAGTTATTTCCCTGGTATTTTCTTGTCTTTCAGGGAAAGGCACGAGTTGATATTGGCAACATTATTGCAAAAGCCTATAAAGATAGGGAACCTGATGCCGCGCCTGCCAAACTTATATTGGAAGCGGAACGATTTTTGCGCGCCCCTGTCGTCATTGCTGTAATCAGCCGGATCAGAAAAAGCAGAAATCCGGTGTGGGAGCAAATATTATCGGCAGGCGCTGTTTGCCAGAATCTTTGTCTTGCTGCCAATGCCAGCGGATTTGGCAGTAACTGGATTACGGAATGGTATGCTTATAATGAAACCGTCCGCCAGGCACTGGGGCTGGAAACACAGGATCATATCGCCGGGTTTATTTTTATCGGTACTCCCGCGCAGCAGCCGGAAGAGCGTATCCGTCCTGATCTTGCCGATATCACAACATTCTGGACACCGGATATAGATCTGAAAAAAGGAAATGATAACGAACATGGGAAACAGAGTTGGCCTGAAACCGGATTTGATTTTCAAAAACTTCTGTAAAAGCTCTGACAGGGCAGACAATCAGGAAAGCAGGATGGTTTTTTTATTATTCTGGCATTTTTTCATTTGTGCCGTGATATTTTCGGCTTCCAGACAACCGCGTAGACCTGCTTTATAATCAGGATAATGTAAATTGACTCCGAGCTCGCTTTTAATTTTTTTATTATAGATCCGCTTGTTGTCATTATAGAAACTGCGTGCCATCGGGACAAGATCCGCATCGTCAAAAGAAATAAGAGGCGGCAATTCCATACCAAGAAGCTCACAGGCATAGGCAATGACTTCATGACTCGATGCTGCACAATCATCACAAATATTATAAATGGCGCCGGGTTTCGGATGCTCCATCGAGGCCATAAGGACATTAATAATATCATTGACATGAATACGGCTAAAAGCGTGACCCGGTTTTTCAATTCTTCGGGCGATGCCGGCGCGCATTGAATCAAGGGCGCTTCGCCCGGGGCCATAAATGCCGGCCAAACGGAAAATATGAACGGGCAGTCCGCTATTTTTATAAAGAGATAACCATTGTTCTTCTGCTTTAGCACGGCGGGAGCCCCGTTTGCTGGTTGGTCTTATTTCAGATGTTTCGTCAACCCACTCTCCGTCACGGTCGCCATAAACGCTGGTCGAAGACAGATAGCCAATCCATTGTAAGTTCTTGTGCCGCAAAATATCATCACCATGCATAAGAAAAACAGGATCGCCATAATCATCAGGCGGTGTAGAAATTAATAAATGTGTGACATCTTTCAGGAAAAGATCAGGATCATTCAAAGGCTGTTCATAATCAAAAATAAAAGTTTTGATATTCTGTTCCTGCATTTGTGCTTTTTTGTTCAGATCCCGCGTTGTTCCGGCGATGCTCCATCCGGCTTGCTTTTGCAGGGTACTTCCGAGATAGTCGCAGCAATAGCCGTAGCCAAAACAAAATAATTTATGCGCTTTTTTTGACATGGGCGCTCTAGAAATCTACGTTTTCGTAGTGCCCGGCAGGCATAAATCCCGGAATACGATCTTCCAGAAGGGGCTGGAAACTGGCGCGGGATTTCACACGGACATACCACTCCCGTGCGGCCTGATGCTCCTCCCAGGGAACATCACCAATATAATCAATTGCGGAAAGATGCGCGGCGGCGGCGATATCAGCTTGCGAAAAATTATCTCCTGCCAGCCATTTACGTTTTTCAATCAGAAATCCGATATAATCCAGATGGTAATGAATATTCGCATGACCGGCGCGAATTGAAGGGCCATGAGGTTCCCCCAGCTTAAGGAAGCGCTTCATCAGTTTTTCACCGACAAGATTATCCGTTACTTCCCGATTGAACTTGACATCGAACCAGCTGATAAGGCGACGTGTTTCCGCACGCTGTACAGAATCCGCGCCCAATAGATCAAGGGCAGGGTAAACTTCTTCCAGATATTCGCAAATAACCTGACTATTTGCCAAAGTCGTACCATCAGGCTCCACCAGAACGGGAACATCCCCGGCAGGATTCAGTGTCAGAAACTCTGTCCGGCGTTCCCATATTTTTTCAATTTTCAAATCAAAATCAAGGCGCTTCTCGGCAAGGACAATTCGAACCTTGCGGGAAAAAGGATACAGCCAGAGATGAAATAATGTCCTCATGTTATAAGTGTACCCGAGTGTAAGGCTTACGAAAACCCCTAAATGAGGATTATTTTTCTGTTGCAGTGATCGAGACTGTTACGAACAAGGAATTTGCAACAAGTTTCGGGTCGTTCCACTCTCCTGTTCCCACACCGAAATCAAGGCGGTTAATTGTAAAATCTCCCTGCATTTGCGCCTGTTTATCGCCATTTTCATCTTTGGAAATAATCAAAGAAAAAGGAAACTCAACGGGAAGGGAAACGCCATGCAGGGTGAGTTCGGAAAAAGCATTATAGTGGTTTTCTCCTGTCTTTTCGATTTTTGATGTAACAAATCGAGATTCTGGAAATGATTCGGCATCAAGCCAGGCGGGCATGACAATATACTGATCCCGTTCCTTGCTTCCTGTGGAAACACTGGCAATTTTAACACGAATATCAGCATGGGCAGTAACAAGATTTTCAGGATCAAAAACAATGTCACCATCAAATTCATAAAACGCCCCTTCAAAATCCTCTCCCTGTACCTGTGCCTTGAACGTGATCCGGCTTTGATCGGGAAGAATGATCCAGTGCGACGGGCTGGACGGAAGGAGAGTCTGGTCAGGATTTTGCAATACCGGCTGGCCTTCTGATTGATGGATTTCTTGTGGCTTATTTTCTATTTCAGAGAACTCTTTAAAAATAAGAAATGAGGTAATGCCGATAAAAACAATAAAAATGAAAAGAATAACAACAGCCCCCGCTTGAGAAAAAATATGCGGCAGCATCTTCGAAAGCGTGATATCCCGATCCATAAAATGATGCTTTAAAGCCCCGATTCCATGCAACCCAATCGCCGAAAACAGACAATAAGCCGTAATTTCATGTGTCTCTCTCATAAGATCAAAAAGAGCTTTATTTTTACCCGAAATAATATCCGGCATATCAAATAACCCAAAAAACGGACGGGGGAAATCTGCCGCTGCCGACATAAGCAAGCCCGATAAAGGCATGCCAATCATTCCGATATAAAGCAGAATATGGACAAGTCTGGCGAGAATACGCTCCCATTTTTTATGGCTGGAAAGGGGGAGAGGCTGCTGATTGATGAAACGCCAGAGTAGACGCAGCAGAACAAGAAAAAAAATCAGTGTTCCAAAAGATTTATGCCACCAGTATAAATTCAGTTTCAAAGGGCTGAAATCCAGAGAAACCATATAGAATCCAAGGGGAATCAGACCAAAAATAATCAGGGCACAGAGCCAGTGAAACCCCCTGGCAGGCATTCCGTAACTTATGGAAGTATTTTTCCATGTCATCTAAAAATCCGGATTATTTGTTAACCGCACCTTCTGCGGCTTCCTCAAGGGGCGATCCTTCTACCTGAATACGGATTTCAACGTCCGAACCCATCATTGGCGTGCCGTAGGTCATACCCCATTGTGTTCGATCCAGATGCGCAACAGCAGAAAAACCGGCAACATGCTTGTTCGTCATCGGATGGATCGCGACTTTATTGAGTGTTGTCTGTAATGTGACCGGATGGGTTTGTCCCAGTAACGTCAGATCTCCTGTAATATCAGCGGTCTTGTCGCCTGTAATTTTGATGGAGGTGCTTTTGAAAGTCATGTCCGGAAACTTGCCGACATTGAAAAAATCTTCGTTTTTCAGATGTTCATCCCATTTTTCCATGTCCATATTAATGCTGGCGGTTTTAACTGTAACTTCAACCGATGAATTTTCCGGTTTCCCTTCGTCAAAAATAAAATAACCGTCAAAATCAAGGAATTTTCCTTCTGATTTCGAAAAGCCGAGATGGTCGGCAAAAAAGATAATCTGGGTATGGGCTTTATCAAATTCATATCTTTTTGTATCAGCACGAGCCG
>Ga0210044_10003478_pt1 | contig 22479 bp, 26 predicted proteins | sample CryGey13umfilter_2_FD_183959 | JGI IMG/M metagenome (GOLD analysis project Ga0210044, IMG submission 183959) | Groundwater microbial communities from aquifer in Utah, USA - Crystal Geyser 4/9/14 3 um filter (SPAdes) (version 2) | ecosystem: Environmental > Aquatic > Deep subsurface >... | reverse complement strand
AAGACACCCCCGTGCCCTGATTGGGGCGCTTTACGGTCCCACGGTCCAGTCTGGAGTGGGCGCTACACTGTCTATGTAGAGATCACGGGTTCGAATCCCGTTGGGACCGCCAAGACAAATCAACCACAAGTGATTGCCTTTCTAGGCTCTATACGGGCTTGAAGCCTCTCAACGATGCTTCGACACCTAGTCCAGCCCTGACTGAAGACAGGGCTAGTTTTTGCGGAGTGGCGCAGTGGTAGCGCGACGGGTTCATACCCCGGAGGTCGCTGGTTCAACTCCAGCTTCCGCAACCAATGGCAATCGCAACCAATGGCAATAGCATGTTTCTGACTGCTAGGAAAGACTAGCAACCTGGGCCGGTACGCTAATGGTAAACGAGGAGACTCTTAATCTCTCATTCCGGGTTCGAATCCCGGTCGGCCCACCATTGCTGGGGGAAAGCCCCTTGGAAGTTTCGTAGAGGGTGTGAGTAAGGCTTCACTGGAAGGGGATACCACACCGGGATAATTAAGGTGGCTGCCTTAGGGCATGAGCTGTGCAGCGTAATCAACTGAGTAGTTGAGGCCGGAGGCGCTCGCAAAGCGAAAACAAAGAGGGACAAGTACTCATTGGGGATGGGTAGTGAAGACTAAGCCTGTAATTGCTCAGTCTGGTAGAGCTTCGGTAATGCTTGCACAGCTGCTTTAGGCCGAGGTCGTGGGTTCAAATCCCGCTTGTGCAGAGACACCCACTATCCAGACCCCTCTAAAACAGCATACAATTCTGTGGTTGTAGCTCAAAGGATGAGCACCGGAAAAACGGAGCCGGTCCCTATCAAGGGGTCCGAGGTTGGTCGCGAAGAGTCAAGAGCCCCGATGGGGTGTTCCTTGGAAAGCCATCGAGAGGCGGGTTGCGGATGCACCGGAGGTCCAGAGATGGGCGTAAGGGAAGCGCGTTTCCTGAAAGCCTTTGTTCGGATGATGCGGGTTCGAGCCCCGTCAACCACACCATTTCCTGTCTGGGATTTCAAAATCCTTAGGAGAAGTCATGTTGTGGGTTTTAGTCCTCGGACTCTTGATTGGGGTCCGCCTCGTTCGGCTTCGTCCTGTACAACATGGGCTCTTTCACCAAGAGCCTCCAGCTGCACGTCAGCGTCCCAGCCGGGGACACCCCGCTAAGAGGGATTTGGATCCCTCTCGGGATCTCGGGGCCTTCTTCATGAACCACCTTAAGGCAATGGGTGTTGGGTGGAGTGCTCATGTTGGTGGGCAGTTTTCCTTTTTTTGACTGCCTCTCTTGGTGGGTGGCATAAACAGTTTTTTCCGGATGTATCTCCTCCGCCTGATAAGCGGTTGAAAGGGTAATTGGTTACATGGTGGTTCAAATCCACCCGTCCGGACCATCTTCAGACTATGAACCTTGGCATCCCTAACAAGGATATTTTTGAGATCCATACTAGGTGCATAGCTGCCTTGTCAAACCCTGGCCTTAGTCTGAATCCCCTTCCCAAAGGGTCAAGCAATGTCTGTGTTCCAAGTCAGAGATCTTGTCACAACCTACCACAGGGGCTATTGGCGGGTAACGGATGTGATCCCTGACCTCCTCATCTATGTCTTGGTGATGACTGTTCAAGGCAACAATCCTCAGAAATCCCGGCAGGAATCCTGTGATCTCCTCTGGTGTCAAAAGGTGGATGCTGCTTGGATCAAGCAGAAGAAGGAAGAAGTCAGCAGGGATTATCTTCAATCCTTGAAATTGCTGACCACTCCATCAGAGATGGGATAGTGTATTGGAGTGTCGTTCAATGGCAGGACAACTGGCTCTGGACCAGTGAATGGGGGTTCGACTCCTCCCACTCCAACCAAAGTGCAAATCCGCAGTGCAAGGGTTAACTATCACAGTTGCAACCCTCACAGAGGCAACCCAGGTTAAATTCCTGGCAGTCCGTTGAGAAATGACTGAGCCTAGTGTCAGGACTCCTCTACCAATTCCTTGCATGACCCCTCGTTTTGTACGCCCTTTTCATTTTCCTCAAGCCGAAGGGCTAGGGTTAACTAGGAAAATCCGGTGGTCGTAGGTTCAAGTCCTACCAAGCCAACCACTCCAAAGGTTTTTGGCTTGTAGCTCAGTTGGTAGAGCAGCGGAAAAAATGCCCTTGTCTAATCCCTCGTTTGAGGATTCCTTTTCCTGGGCCGATGTGAAATGGTTCTCCACTTCTAATGGGGTGTTGCAGGTTCGAGTCCTGTCATGTTGCCTAGGCGACATGTAGCTTAATTGGCAAAGCGCCTAAAACTCATTTCACACAACTCGTTCGGGATTTCCTAGCGGAAATAGCTCAATTGGTAGAGCATCAGCCTTCCAAGCTGAATGTTGCGGGTTCGAGACCCGTTTTCCGCTCCATCTTTCAATAAACACCATGCGGAAGTAGCTCAGTTGGTAGAGCTTCAGATTCCCATTCTGAAGGTCGCGGGTTCAAATCCCGTCTTCCGCTCCAGGGGGCATCGCAATACCCTTAGGGTACACCTTTAGTATATTGTGATGCCCTATCAACCCAGCGATAGGGACACACCTCGCTGTGTCTTTTTGCTCCCATAGACTAGTGGTTAGGTCGCCACCCTCTCAAGGTGGAAGTAGGGGTTCAAATCCCCTTGGGAGTACCATCTCATTGCTCCGTAACTCAGTGGTAGAGTGCTCGGTTCATACCCGATTTGTCGCCAGTTCAACTCTGGCCGGTGCAACCAAGAGGTGTGTTGTGCTTCGTGACATCCAAGTCCTTTCGGATCCTGAGGCAGTTCGCAAACGGTTCAGGCTCTATGGTCTGACCGAAGAACAGGTTCAGGACATGTCTGAAGAGGAGCTGCAGAAGGTTGCAGACCAAGTGAAAGAAAACTGGGACCAAAGACACCTACCTCACAAGCCTAAGCAGGCATAGCTCAATAGGTAGAGCACCACGTTGCCAACGTGGAGGTTACGAGTTCGATTCTCGTTACCTGCTCCATAAACACAAAAGGCCTCCAAAGCATTTTGGAGGCCTTTTGTTTACTTGCCGGGGCTCTTAGGTGAAGAGGGATCCATCATCGTTGTAGACGGCTACTGCGGCTCCTGTAGCACCAAGGTAGGTGAAGGCAGCCGAAGCCATCTTGGAGAGTGCCCCCACTCCAAAGGAGATGCTAAGGTCTCCCGAAGCGTAGAGATTCCGTAGGGTCGTGCTCTGGAAGTCAGGACCACCTACAGCACCCACCGCAGGGCTCACCGCAAAGGCCGAAGCGGCTTCGATCTGGGTACCTGCAGGAACCGTGTAGGTTCGTCCTGCAAGGATATCGAGGATGTCTGGCAATTGTCCTGCAGAGATGGTCCCTGTAGTCAAAGCACCATTGGTGGCTGCTAGGGTAAGGGCACCAGCTGCACCAGCAGCTCCGTAGTTCAGCAACCCAAGGATATCGGTCACGTCCTGTACGGCCTCTGCGCTGGTCAAGGAGTTGGCATCAAGGCCGCCAGCCATGGGCACTACAGCAAGCCTTACACCCGTTGACGAAGTAAGGACGTAATTGTAGATTGTGCCATCCGCGTCAGCAGTGAGGGTGACAACAGCCGAGGTTCCACCCGCGTTGTCTGCCGTTACGGTCTTAGTTGCGCCAGCTGCAACCCAGTTGGCTGCATCATTGATGGCAGCTACAAGGGAGTCAGCCGATAGGATGTCAGAACCAGCTGAAGCCACATCCTCAAAGTCCAAACCACCGGGAGTACGAGGTGCGTTCACAGCCGCAAGCGTAAAGGCTGGGGTTGTGGGGATGGTGAAGGTGTCGAGGGCCGCAGCCGCAGCAACTGTAACCGTGCCTGTAGCAGCAGCCGCAGCCCCATCCGTCACATGGGTGAGGAACCATGCCTCTAGACCACTCGTTTCTGAGTTGAAGGTAACCACACCACCTACAGTAGACAGACTAGGGGTGGCACGAGTGACTCCCTTGATGTACTTGGTCTGTCCCGCAGTCTGGTACGTTGGGTTCCTCTGGCTGGTGTTTGGTTGAAGATCGAGGATTTGGAGTGTGCCATCAGGCACATCACTTCTCTTCATCAGGATATAGGGCATCGCAGACTCCAAGTGAGAGCAAGGGTTCAAACCCCAATAGATATAGACGACCTACCGGAAGTTGGAATTGGTGTGGCCTTCATTGATCCTATTGGATAAGATCCGCGTATAGTACCCACATGACGGTGGGGCGGCTGTGTTCGCAGTTGGTTTGCAAAACCAAGATGAGGTGGGTCAGATTCCCACCACCGTCTCCAATCCTTAGAGTGAAGCATGAAATTTAAGACTGTAGTTGTGCCCCCTGTCAGAAGGGGCAACAAGATCCTTAGGGCTTGGGGGGCTTGGCATATTCGCCTCACCAAACAGGATGGTCTTCTGGTTCTGAGAGATCCTTTTATTGGGGTACATGTGTATGCTCCCACCATGGAAGCTCTTCTTGAGGAGTTGCGGATTGATTTGTTTTTCCTTTGGGAAAACTTTCGTAATGTGGATCCCAAGATCCTTGCGCCGGGTGCCCGACGACTCCAGAAGAATCTTCTTCAGGTCTTTGAAGAGATTGCGGTTTCAGAAGGGAGGACTCCTGCGTAGTAGGAGTGTGAGGGGGGTTGGTCCCCCTCAAGATTTTTGCTTGCATAGCTCAGTTGGTAGAGCACCGGATTTGTAACCCGGAGGTCATCGGTTCAATCCCGATTGCAAGCTCCATTCGCACTGTAGACCCTTAGCTCAGTTGGTCAGAGCACCCAGCTCATACCTGGAGGGTCCTCGGTTCAAGTCCGAGAGGGTCTACCAACATACTTTTGCGCTCCCATAGCTCAGCTGGATAGAGCATCGGCCTTCTAAGCCGAGGGTCACAGGTTCGAACCCTGTTGGGTGCGCCACTTCCTACTCTCGGTAAAATTCTGGGAACCCATGGCATCCCAAGTAGTACGGTGTTGCTATCTGTCCTGTGGAAGCCTCCCGGAGATAGGCCCTGGTGAATTAATTTTTACCAAATTAGCTTGGGTGCCTAAGGCCGGACTCCCGCTCCTTGTACATGGGAGCGGGAGTCCGGTTTTTTTGCGTTGGCGCTTCTTAGGGGGTGTCCCCTAAGAACCCTATTAGCACGGTAAGGTGCAATCCTACCAAGAGGTGCCTGAGTGGCTCGTACATACGTCCTGGACACAAATGTCCTCCTCTTTGACCCCAAGTCGTTATTCTACTTTGAAGAGCATAAGGTTGTAATCCCTCTTCTTGTCATCGAAGAAACAGACCGGTTCAAGAAGAACCAGGACGAGACTGGCAGGAATGCCCGCACAGTCTCCCGCTACATCGACAAGCTTCGTGAGCGGGGTAGTCTCAAGGCTGGTGTAGACCTCAAGGGTGGGGGAACACTAAGGGTGGCCTTCCTTGAAGATCTACCCCAGAAGATGTCCTATGAGTATGCTGACAATGCCATTCTCGCCTTGGCGAAGGATCTGGCAGATAAGGCTGGTACCGGTGATGAGGTAATCCTTGTCTCCCGTGACACCAACATGCGTATCAAGGCTGATGCCATTGGGCTCATTGCTCAGGACTATCGCCATGATAAGGTGTTGGGGTCTACCGATCAGCAGTACAGTGGTCAGATTGAGATTCTGACCTCGTCACAAGATCTCGACGACTTCTTTGAGACCGGGCATCTTCCAGTCCTATCCGGGTTCCCTACGGTTTACCCACACCAGATGGTTGTCCTCACCAATGGCTACCAGAAGTCTGCCCTCTGCAAGGTTGATGCCGCTGGCAAGTACCTTGAGAGGTATGGCATGAAGTCGGAAGCTTGGGGTATCCTTGGACGCAATAAGGAGCAGGCTTTTGCCCTTAACGTTCTGATGGACCCTCGTATCCAACTGGTGACCTTGTCTGGTCAGGCAGGCACAGGCAAGACGCTCTTGGCTATCGCAGCAGGTCTACAGCAGGTGTGCAACGACCTCAAGGGGTCTGGGTACAAGAAGATGCTTGTGGCTCGTCCTGTCATCCCTATGGGAAAAGATATTGGGTACCTGCCCGGTGACATCAATGAGAAGCTCAACCCATGGATGCAGCCCATCTATGACAACCTTGAGTTGATCTTTGAGGGTGCTGAACGTAGCAGAACCAATGAGCCTGCATACAGGCACCTGTTTGAGCGTGGACTCATTCAGGTGGAGGCTCTGACCTACATCCGAGGTCGGTCAATCCCGGACCACCTGATGATCATTGACGAGGCACAGAACCTCTCACCCCATGAAGTGAAGACCATCCTCACTCGAGCGGGTGAAGGATCCAAGATCATCCTTACGGGTGACCCTAACCAGATCGACAACCCCTATGTGGACAGCGCGTCTAACGGGTTGACCTATGTGGTTGAGCGCTTCAAGAATAGTGGCCTTGCTGCTCATATTTCCTTCACCAAGGGTGAGCGAAGCCAGTTGGCTCAGGTGGCTTCAGAGCTTCTTTAGTCTCTCTAGGGTTTCAAAAGCCGTTGTTACCGCGTAGAAGGTGTAACAACGGCTTTTGTTGTTTAGGGGGCATACGATGATGCGTGTTCATTTTGTGACTGGTGATATCACGGACTACCCTGAAGTGGATGTGGTGGTCAATGCGGCCAATGCCCAGCTTTTGCGGGGAGGTGGTGTCTGCGGGGCTATTTTCCGAGCAGCAGGTTCAGATGCTCTGACAGAGTCCTGCCAGGCAATCACCCCCAATGCGGCGGGTGAGCGGTGCCCTACAGGGGAGTCTCGTGTGACTCCTGCACATGGGCTGCCCAACAAGGCTATCATCCATTCTGTGGGCCCCATCTATGCTGCCCAGGATCCCACCCAGTCCGCACGGCTTCTGTACCGCACCTACCAGTCTGCGCTCCAGCGAGCAGTGGAGGCCGGGTTTACTTCTATTGCCTTCCCTGCCATTTCCTGTGGCATCTATGGCTACCCGCTTGAGGAAGCGGCACGCGTGGCTATCACCACAATGGTGGTGAATTCTGCGGCCTATCCCACGATTAAGGAAGTCCACTTCGTCTTCCTACCCTTCGCGGACGGGCCTGAAGTGAAGGCGGTCTTCGAATCTGTGGCTGTGCTGATTAAGGATGAGACTGTGCTAGAGAACACGGCGAACATCCACCTCCCCCAGAGCTAGTTCTTGAAGAGGTGTTGCTTCGAAAGGCAGCAACCGATGTTGTAGGAAGGACACTGCCCAAGATTCCTGGAGGCAAGGATGTATACTAAAGAAGGCACTCTATATCGGTACCATGCTCCAACAGGCGCACTTCTTTTTGAGACCCTCGTTGTGGGCTTTTTGGTAGACCGTGAAATGGGTTGCTACCTCAAACATGGCCCTCCAGAATTTCTGGAAGTACCCTACAAGGTGTTGACAAAGGATCCCTTGTTCTCTTCCGTGGAGCTGATTCAGTCCTCTGAATGGGATGTCCGATTGTTGAATTACTTCCTTGAAGGCACGGGAAGGATTGGCCGTTATCTGGATGGGAAGGTTCAAGGGAAGCCATGGGAAAACAAGTAGCGTTTCAGGCCTATGTCTCTACGCGTACTAGAGACATAGGAGGATCCTTTGACTAATCTGTTTTTCTTTCATGGGCTTGAAAGTGGACCTGAAGGCAGCAAGACTGCAGGCCTTCGTGGGCGCTTTGGTCCCGTCAATGCTCCGGACTTCCGGGGCATGTCCAATCTAGACGCTCGTCTGCAAAAGGCGGACGAGACCACACGAGGTATGCAAGACCTCTTGCTAGTGGGATCTAGCTTTGGTGGTCTGGTTGCCGTTCTTCTGGCTCAGCGGTTTCCTGAGCGTGTTCGTGGCATGGTGCTATGTGCTCCTGCTCTTCATACGCGTGCTGCGGAAACCGCTACTCTGATTCATCCCACTATCATCGTCCATGGTGCTCTGGATGACGTGGTGCCCTTCAAGGCTTCCTATGAGTTCCAGAAGCACAATGGTGGCATCTTGGTGCCTGTTGTTGACGGACACCGTCTGATCAACTCTCTGGATGTGATCTTGGACTCGGTCCAGCTGCTCAAGAGCATGACAAAGATCAGTGGGTAAGGGAGGCGTAGTGGGAATCCCAGTCACAGAAGTCGTCAGAGAAATCTACTTCTTGGGCAGTCTTTACCTCTTCCAAGGGGCAAGCAGGGTTCCTGAAGTCTGTGGTTGGGACTCCATTAGGTCTTCCAACCATGACCTTGGTGACCATGCCCACACCTTCAAGGTTTCGGGAGTACTCCAAAGCACCAACTGGGTGGATGGCTTTGCCCAAGATTTGCCCAACGTAGTGGGCACAAACAACGGGAGCGCCTGCAGCCAAAACAATGTCTTTGACCTTGTGGGAAACTTCCCCATAAAATCCTTGGGTAAGGAACTTGGTGCGAAGACCTTTAACAGCGGCTGCTTTCCCTTCCGAGGATCCATCATGTCCAGAGGCTCCTCCTTTCAAACCATATTTGGTTCTCTTCGCCACAGAGAAGGCAACCGCCACCTTTTGGGTGTTGTAGTACAAAACCCAAACGTCGTACTTCAACAAGTCTCTGGGCGAACCCAGAGACATCCCAATGGCTTTGTACGAGTTGCGATACATGGCCCACACCGCTTCAAGGTGCTTCTCCCGCTCAGGGCCTTCCAACTTCACTTGGTTGAAAGCCTGCAAGAATCTTTGAGCCACTCTGTAGTGTAACATTTGAGTCTCCGTATTATCTTACAACAAGTATAGAGGTAAAACCATGGAACACTTTGACTTCAGAAACCCACAGGGGTGGGATGGGGCCATCCCCCAGACGACCGTGAATCTGGCAAAGGAATGGGTATTAGCCCAAGGCTACACTCTAGGGGAAGTGCCTGTAAGCCCTGAAGCCTTTGGGTGGGCTTTGTCTTTAGGACAGCACCCATGGGATAACACCCAAAACCTCCAAGGGCCGGAGTATCGTCAAGTGGCGATCGAAAAGGGCTTTGGTTTTCAGTATGCTCTCTTTGTGGATAAGGCTCCACATCCAGACACCCTGAAGGCTGCAAAGAAGGAAGGTCTTGGGTTGCTTTATGATAACCTTTTTCTTCGGGCTGCCCTAGCAAAACAAGAAGAGCCTGGTCTGGGAGACCACCATGACCAGTAAGCCACGTTTCGATCTTCCCGAGGATGTCTCGGACAACCTGAGACGATACCACGCCTTGGTAGAAGACCTGTATGCCAAAGATGAGACGGACAAGGAGGGGTTAAAGGCCTTGAAGGACCACCTTACAGCGGAGGAAACTTCTCTCCACCGTAGCTTGTGGCTGGATTGGGTCTACTCGGATGCCAATAGCAAGCCCTACCAAGAGCCCGTGGAACAAGGGGGTGTCAAGGTAACCTTCACCTCCCATGATACAGGGAAGGGGCATTGGGCATACACTAAGGCGGTACTCACTCGTTTGGAGACAGGCGAAGAGATCACAACGATCCGTCGTAACTACTCAGTTTTCCCTTTTGAATGGATCACCTTAGCAAATGCCACATACTTCGTATGTGGGTTTAACTACCAGGGGCAGACCTTCGTCAACATCGCGACTGGTTGGCGTAAGGATGCCCTTAGTGATGGGGCAGAAGAAGGCCACGGGTTTTGTTGGTCTAAATTCAACCTGCTGGGTGATGGGGCAACCCTCTTGGTAGAGGGTTGTATTTGGGCCTGCCCCTACGAGTACAGGTTCTATGATGTGTCTGACATTGAGGGCAAGGGGTGGGTGGAGATTCCCATCCAAGGTCAAGGGTACCCCCACCTTGAGGAGGACAACACAACACTCACCTATGTGGATGGGCTTATCCAATGGCAAAGGGCTTCTCACAAATTCAAGGCTACAGGGGAGTGCTGGGAAGATATTGAGCGTATGAAATACGTTTTGAGCTCTGCCCACCGCAAAACTCAGCACCAGAAGGCCCCACCAGAGGTTCAAGCCCAGGCCCAGGCAAATTTGGAAGCGCATAGATCCACCTATGGTGATCCCGAAGACAACCCGGAGTTGTGGGAGCCCACAATCTTGCACACCCAGTACTACAAGAACACTGGGGGAGAGATCTCCCTTGTTCGAGAGGAGAAGTCCGACTGGCTTGTGAAGTCCGAAGCAGAGCGGGAAAGGCAAAAAGCAGAAGAAAAGCAGAGGTCTGACAAGAGGAAGCAGGATAGCGAGCTTTGGCTCTACCTCCAAGAAAGAGAGCGTTCTGCAAAACTCCATTGGAGTTACTCTTCGATGGTCTCCCAGTGGGAAGGGGATCCAAACATTTGCTCGTTCTATGTCTCCCTTAAAAAGGACCCATACACCCTATTGGTGGTATGGGGAGAGGTTTCTGGGGACTTGACGGTGGAGTTCAGGAGTTCTGGAGATGTGGTTGCCAAGAAGCAATACCCCAGGTCCCATGCAGGCATGGATCGCGTCCTCAATGATTACACCACCTTTGTGGAAACGGGCACCTCACCCACCACCTAGTCAAAGGGAGCTCCTAGTCCTGAAAAAAAAAGAGGAGCTCCCTTTTTTTCTTCTATACCTCACACATGTTTGAAACCTAGCATAGAATGTGAGAGACCATGAAGCCAAGATGCTCCACAATTGCTCAAGGGAAACACCACGCGTAGGCAGATTCTTGCTGCTATTCTACGGGATGCTGATGAAGCAGGCGTGGGTTGGGCTTCCATGCTCAAAACCAAGAAATTCCTTGAAGATGACGTGTCTCCATCTGAGGACTACGCCCATCATCTGAAGTCCCTCAAGGCTGGCGGCCGTGTGGAGATCACATACGCTGATCCCCAGCGGGGAGGGACAGCTAAGACCCTCCGTGTAGTCTCCATGTCTTGAGCGGAACTCAAGACGGACAACCCTGGAAGCTTTGCCAAAGCCGAAGTACTCCTAGAGGCTCGTGCTAAAGGATCCCAAAAGCAAGGGATGGTTTCGGATTATGGGCTCAAGCACGAGGTTGCCAGGCAAGGCACAATGCGAACACCTGTGCGAGGTGTCTTGTGTCTGCGGAAGTCCTAGGCAAGCCTATACCAGCAACCCCATCTCAGATTGTCTTCTGAGATGGGGTTGCTGGTGTGGGTGTCAACAGGCTGAGTAGGTACTCAACGTCTTCCTGAGCCTTCTTCAGGAAGTCCAAGGCTTCCATGCCCAACGGTGCGTCCGTTTTGTCTGAGACAAGGATGTTGCCTGTAGGCTCCCAACAGAAGAGACACAGGCAGCCAGGAGCCAGTTCATCCTCAAATTCCACATCGTATTGGATGTGCTGAATTTTGTTGAACCGATCCCTGATCTCTCGGATGCGTGCCTCATCAGCCATGTTGTGCCATCCCTGTACGAGCACGGCGGAGGTTGTATCGGTGCATCAGAGCCTGTTCCACGCGGGTACGGATAGCTTCCACAGCAGGACCTACCCTGGTGAATAGCTCAGGCTTGAGATCCCAAGGTGACTGTACTAGCCACCCTTGGACCATGCTCCTGCGGAAAACGTTCACACCCATGAATTCCGTAGGTGTTGTGTTGGCCGTGGCCAACACCTGCTCTAGAATCTCGTCAGAGGGCCTGTAGAGCTTCACAGTGGGGTCAACGATTGGTGGTCCGTCTGTTGCCACTACAGCCTCCTGAACGGGCTGTGGGCCAATTGCTGGGGCCTTTGCAGCTCCCTTCTCCTTGTTGCGAATCTCCCGTTGGACTTGCAGGACATAAGAAGCCAAGACCTCATCCTGAGAAGGGGCATCTACGGCATAACGGGAGGTAATAGCTTGCACCCCCTGCTCCTTCAACTCCTTCCACCTGTTGCGAGCTTCCTCTCTCTTAAGGAAGGCTTCCGCATACTCTTCACCGGGCTTGATTACAGTCCACAAACGCATTGTAGTGTCTCCTTCACCTAGAGCCTAACGCACTTGTGGTTCTGTGTCTGGAAAATCCTCTAGGGTTCCTCCTCCGGAAGTCGTGTGTGAGGCCCAAGCACCTCTCTCCCTGGATGTGTCGGATTGTCAAACCGGTATTCGAGGACTCGCACATGGCGGAAGTAGTCAGGATCAATCTTCCTATCCGAGCTAAGATTTCCAGGGACAAAAGACCCATCCGCATTCTCTTGGGCAATGCGACCATGGCCCTTTGGGAGAACCTTGTCGAGGATCTCTTTGTCTGGTGTCTCAAATACGGAGACTTCACGATAGGTGTAGGAGTCTAACTGTAGTTCAGAACTCCCCTTAGTCTTGGGGGCCTGCAGAGAACGCGTGATCCTTTCGATCTCTTCTGGAGAGAGTCCACGACCTTGAGGTTCAGGAGGCTTTGGTGTGGTAGGGGGGGTGCTGGGTGCAAGTGTTGTTCCACACTCCGGACAGAACCGCATTCCGGCAAGCCCTTCAGTTTTACATTCTGGGCAAATATTCTGATTTTTCTTGCCACAGTCCGGGCAGAACTTGAGCTTGGGGTTCTGTACAAGGGGGCATGTGTTGTTTGAACAGCTAGACATTGCAGGGGCTCCTTAGTCATTGGGCGATACTATACCTACGCTATTCGAAATGTGGGTTTCAGGGGGGGTCTGTTCTGCGTAGTAAGGGGGAACAAGGAGTACGACGATGTCAATGTCAATTCGGTTTTTTGAAGTTGGTGGCGCTATCCGGGACTCGTTCCTGGGGGTCCAAAACAAGGATCGCGACTTTTCAGTGGAAGCGGAGAGCTGGGAGGCGATGCGAGAGCACATCCACTCCATCGCCTCCAAGGTGTTCTTGGAGTCCCCTGAGCACCTCACCATCCGGGCCCTCGTCCCCACGGGTGAGATCGTGAGGGGCAAGCCGGTCCAGGAGGCACGAGATTTCGTCCTGTGCCGAAAGGATGGTCCGTCCAGCGATGGTCGGCACCCGGACTTCGTGGAGGCCGGCACCATTTGGGACGACCTCGCAAGGCGGGACTTCACGGTCAACGCTATGGCTGTGGACCTCCAGACCGGTGAGCTACTGGACCCACATGGTGGTCGTGCCGACCTTGAAGCACGCATCCTCCGCTGTGTGGGTGGTGCTGAAGCACGCTTCTTGGAAGATGCTCTTCGCATCCTCCGTGCGATCCGCTTCTCCATCACCAAGGACCTCCAGATGGACGAGGAGATCCTCTCTGTCCTCCATGAAGATGGTGAGCGATGGGCTGAACACCTCATGGCGGTTTCGGTGGAGCGCATCCGAGAAGAGATGCTCAAGTGCTTCAAGCACGATACGCTGGCAACCCTCACGTTGCTCGCAAGCATCAACCCTGCGCTGTCGCGTGCGATCTTCTCACGCGGCCTTCGGCTTGAACCCACCCTTGCTAAGTAAGGGGGTGGGTTCATGTCCCGCAATGACGAAACGCTCCTACGAGATTTGTTCCACAACCTCAGTCAGCAGGGGCTTGTGGCAAAGCCTAAGCACCTATGCTGCCGGAACTGTGCCCATGCAGACCTAGAACAAAACACCTCCTACCTATTCTGGACTCAGGAAGAGGACGACATTGTTCGAGGAAAGGTTGGCGACCTATCCCTCTCTCTTGGGGGCACTAGCCCAGAGGAGATTTCTAAGGTCCAAGAGCAGGTTGTAATCAGCCTATCCAATCAAGGGTTTCTTGTAGATTGCCCCAACACCAGCACCCTATTGGTTCGTGAGGTGTTCTTCCCCGATATCGCCCGGTGCCCTCAATGCCAGGAGCACCTAGAGGAATGCCTTTGCTGTTCAGAGTGCGGGGGGTTATCTTATGCGTGTGGTTGTTGATGGGTATTCTGTACACCAACGGTGGGCAGGCTCTTGAAGCAGTTTTCTGAAAAGACGAAACTTGCCTTGTTAGGACAAGCCTGTGGGGATGCCTTTGGTGCCCCCTTTGAGTACCATCGTTTTGGTGGTAGGCTCGCCAAGTTCTCCATGCGTGAACAACGCTACCTGTCCTCCAAGGATTGCAACCGAAACTCCCCCAGAGATTTCCGGTTGCCGGGTCTCTACACGGATGACACACAACAGGCTCTCCTGTTGCTCCATGCTTGGCTTCAAACAGAAACACCCAAGGACGCTGCAGCCCACTTTTTGGCCAATTGTGGGGCAATGGCTACAGAGCCGCTACCCCCTGAAGAGGAGTATCGACCTTATTTTGGTCTGCATCGGGGTACAGGGGGAAATTTCCGAGAAAGCATCACCACAGGCAAACCCGTAGATACCGCAGGCTTGGGGGCAGCAATGCGGGTTGGCCCTGTTGCCACTGTCTTTGACAATGCACAGGAGATGGTAGATTGGTTGTTTGAGGTTTCCAAAACCACCACAAGCAACCCTATTGCCATAGCTTCGGCTTTGCGCTATGCGGCTGTGGTTTGGGTCTTTTCCCATGCTGAAAGCAGACACCAGATTCAGCAGGTAGTGTGGCCCGAAGAGATTCCTCTTGACATATGGCACGCTACTTCTAAAGCACTGAGAATTGCCAGAGTGGAGGATGAAGCAGACATTGTAGCTTTCGCCACAATGACAGGTTGGTCAGACAAGATCCTAGAAGGTGCCGCCAATGGGTTTGCTCTTACCGGTTTCCCCTGGGTGGTGAAGAAGGCCTTGCTGTCCAATTCCTTTTCGGATGCCTTGGTTGGTGTGTGTGAGTCCGGAGGGGATACAGACACCGTGGCCGCAATGGCGGGGTGTTTAGCTGCTCTCCAGTTTGGGAGAGACAGCATCCCTTCGTGGATGCAAGACAGTCTTGCCCAAGCTTCGATTATCAAGGACCCCATCAATTGGGGGCTGCAGCTTGAACGCAACTTGGTGGTCCTAGAGGCCCGGAATCGTAGGGCCTCTAGCATAGTTTTTTAGGGGCATGTGCCCCATGATACAGGAGAGAGCATGAAGATCCAGCCGTATTTCGATCGTGTCCTAGTCAAGCGTCAGGCTTCCGATGAGAAGTCCAGTGGTGGTATCCTGATCCCAGGGGAGGCTCAGGAGAAGAGTCTGTTCTGTCAGGTTGTGGCTGTTGGCCATGGCTACCTGGATCCGGCTACAGGCAACCTTGTCCCCCTGAAGACTCAAGTGGGTGACGTGATCCTGATCGGGAAATGGTCAGGGGAGGAGACCAAGGTGGACGGTGAGGACATGCTGATTGTCCGTGAGTCGGACATTGTAGGCAAGGTCCTCTAGTCTAGAGAGAAGGCAACAGAACATCCGTGAAGATCACTTTCACAATTTGGTCTTCACGGATGTTCGTGTTTTGGATTGCATGTTATCGCCTCATATTGCCCTTCCCCTGCAGCATCCCACCTAGCACAAAGCGTGCGGATTCCTTGGCCATCATTCCAGTAGATGATGCACAATGTGGTCGCCATCGGGTAGAACCCCCTAAAAGAGGAACATCTAATGCCAATTGAACAAGCAGCTGTGATCGGTGATGTACATGGTCAGCTAGATCTACTCTCAGATCTCCTTGAGGAGATTGACTCTCGGCTTCCCCAAGGTAGCCCCATCTACCAACTGGGCGATATGATTGATAGAGGCCCCCAAAGCAACGGGGTGATCCAGCTGTGCATTCACCGTAAGGTGAAGGGTGTTCGAGGCAACCATGAAGAATGGTTGCGTAGGTTCTGCACCACCCACAAGGTGGACCCTTTTGCTCTCCACCCAGCCATGAGAGGGGATGCTACTCTGGCCTCCTATGGGGCCACTTCCCTCAATTACAACAGGGAACTCCAGGCTAGCCTTCCAAAGAGCCATAGGGAACACCTTAAGGCTCTCCCTATGTTCCGGATCATCCATGTAGGGGGCAAGACCTTCTACCTATCCCACGCGGGTTTCACTACAGACCTTGTAGTGAAGGTTCCAGGCTATGCCCGTCTATCGGCTCACGACCTCTGTGAAGCAGTGTCACAAGGCGATACAGACGCAATGCTGTGGACCTCTCCAGATCTCTCCTCTCCTAACCTGTACCAGTTTCCTGAAGGGGGTACTCAGATCTTTGGGCACACCCCCCAAAGAGCGCCTCGTTTTGGAGATGGCTGGGTGGCCATGGACACAGGTTGTGGCACATGTACCCCCTTCTCATTATCCGCAATCCTGTTGCCGAGCATGGAAACTCTCACTGTGAACCACCTCTCTCTAAAGGGAGTGGCTGAAGGTGGGTTCACAGATTTCAACATGTAAAGAGGGGGTTACTGTCTTGAAGAAAAATAGCCCAGCACTTGTCGCTCGGGATCTGCTAGACAAGCATTGGATCCTGCTCCCGCCTGTTCCTGTTGAAGATCTGGCGGATCAGTTAGGTTGTAAGATCCGGTTGTTGGATGCAGCAACCGAGAAGAATTGGTCTGGTGCTTTGGTTCTTCAGCCGACCCCCTACATCTTCCTGAGGGAGTCGGACAATAGAGTCCATCGCAGATTTACCATTGCACACGAGCTAGGTCATCTAGTTCTCAACCATAGTACTCCAGAGGGGGTCTTCAGAGAGAGGACCTACAAGGAGAATCCTCAGGAGATTGAGGCCAATGCTTTTGCGGCCGAATTGCTAATGCCCACTTGGATGCTCATGCACCAGATCCGTAGGGTTGGGCTGCATATAGAGGATCTGGCAGTCCTGTTCGATGTATCATTGCAGGCAATGAAGTACCGCATCCAATATCTTTGATGTTGGCGTTTTTGAACGTGTGTGCTTTGTTTCCTATATGTCTCTCTGAGAGAGGAGAACCCATGAAACTTCGTACAGCCACAGTAGCCCTAGCCGCTGAGAACCCCACCCTTCGACCAGCTCTTCTACGTTTGCTGGAGGCAGCGAGTATCCCCAAGCCAGGGGATAGGGTCAAAGTTAAGAGTCGAACATTGTCCAAAGACCCAGAGCTATTGGTGTTGGGTGTTCGGGAGGTTTTCACCAAACTGGGGACTAAACCTTTTGTAGCTCAAGTCCGTGTGGTGGAAGATGGGGGGGAGGCCACTGAGCAGCCTAGATGGGTGTGGCTTTGGAACATAGTGGGCTATCCCGACGCCCCCAAAAACTCTCGTGACTTCGTGGATGACGCGATGAAGGAGGTAGTGAAGGCTCTTAAGGGTGTGGCCAAAGAGCTACACCGTGAATCTTCTCCTCGAAAGGGAGAGAGAACCCTTGCACCAAAGCCACTGTCTAGGACGCCTGTGTCTTACCAGGAAGTCATCCGTCTATTGGATTCCGACCCAAAGCTCAAAAATAAAAAGGATTGGGGTGGTCGAGTCATATATGAGGTGGAAGTGCAAACATCAGAGGATGACACTACTACCTTCTATGTCAAGGTGCATAGTGCGAATGGAGAAGCGCTATCAAGCATTGACATCTCGTCTCTCAATTTACGGTGAGAAAGAACCACTTGCACAGTGCGTGTTTTCCGTTAGGCGGAAGGTGTGTGCGTCCGTAGCTCAGTTGGATAGAGCGGAGGATTCCTAATCCTCAGGTCGTGGGTTCAATTCCCTCCGGACGTGCCACCTTTACTATCGAGGCCACACATGCAAGTTGTATATGCGAAGCAGGACCTTCCTGCTTCTTGGGTCCATGCTATCTTTCTGGCAGGACCTACCCCCAGAGACACCATCACCCCTAGCTGGCGACCCGAAGCAATCAAGCTCCTTGAGGCTTCAGGATACGACGGGGTTGTCTTTGTCCCTGAACCTGAAGAGGGCGTTTTCTCTGAAAACTATGAGGAGCAGGTGCAGTGGGAGAAGCAGTGTCTGGAAATGGCGGACAAGATCCTCTTCTGGGTACCACGGGATCTCCGGTCCATGCCTGCCTTCACAACCAACGTGGAGTTTGGTCGGTATGTGGATACAGGCAAGTGCATCCTTGGGTTTCCCCCAGATGCACCAAAGATGCGGTATCTGGATTGGTTGGCGGGAGACGCCAAGGCTTCCTGTCCTGTTGCACACACCCTTCAGGAAGCCGTTGACCTCGCAACCCAAGGCTGGGAAGGAGAGGTGCGTACAGGGGGTGAGCGATATGTCCCCCGCATCGTATGGGATACCTCCATGTTCAAGGCTTGGTATGACAGCCTGAAGCAGGCAGGCAACCGCTTGGATTATGCCAAGGTTTACTGGACCTTCCAGATCCCCAAGCTTAAGCGGGTGTTCTCTTGGGTGCTGCAGGTCAGTGTCTGGATTGAGGAGGAGGGTCGAAGCAAGACCAATGGGTGGGTCTTCTCCCGTGTGGATCTGGCAACGGCGGTCCTGTTTCATCGTGGCGACCCCGGTGATCCCAGCCAGACCGAGGTGGTCTTGGTACGAGAGTTTCGTTCACCCACCCGAACGCCTGATGGGTATGTTCGTGAGCTTCCTGGAGGCTCCATTGACCCCTATGAGGATGGGCGTGTGGCAGCTAGCCGTGAGGTCTTTGAGGAGACGGGACTAGCTCTGGACAAGGGGCGGTTCATTCCTAGGGGTTCTCGACAGGGTGTTGGGACCTTGTCCTCCCACCACATCCATGCCTTTGCGGTTGAGCTTGCGACACATGAGTTGGCTCAAGCCAAGCTGCTGGAAGCAAAGGGGACCACCTTTGGTGAGGTGGAAGACACTGAGCGGACTTATGTGGAAGTCCGCTCTCTGAAGTATCTCCTTGAGACGGAACAAGTGGATTGGGCCACCATGGGTGTGATCTACAAGGCACTCTCTTACTGATTGGTATCTACCCTATGAACAGGGGTTTGTTGAGCCTATGTTCATAGGAGATACTCTATGCCTGTTTCTGGCATTTGCCTGCAAATCACCCACATTGGTTCATCCCAAATCTACCTGTCCGATGTCCATGATGGTGTAGATGCTTTGAATGGGCGTGTGGTGTCAAGGAAGCCCGGACCCCTCTATATCAATCCAGGGGATGTGGCTGTTCTTGTCTACACGGGTTCCGTAGCAGCATCCTTTGAGGCTGGGGTCATCCGGTCCTACATTGATCGGGGCTTTTTCACGGCCTCCTTTAGCTTGGGGATTCCATTTCTTTCGGCTATGGGTGGGGCAACAGCTTTTCAAGTGGTTGCCGATCTTGTGGCGAGGGATGCCATCGACGGTGGGTTGAGGGTTGAAGGTCTGCATGCCTATGTGATCTCTACAGGAGAGACATACTGGCTAGGTGCTGGGCTCACCAATGCGGATTGGAATCTGGTTGCCGATGGGGTTATTGCAGGCACGCATCAAGCGTTGGAGAACCCAAACTCCACAGCACAGATGGCTCTGTTCATGGATGCCAACTACCAACCCGTATTCCCCCCTACCTCTGTGGTCGGCCCCTACACCCTCTATGTACAGGTTACGGGTGATGATGTTCTAAATGACGGCCTGACCCCTGCAACATCGTTTGCAACGATTCAGAGGGCTCTTCAGAAGGTTTCTGCCTTGAATCCGCCAGAGAGTCTGGCAACCATCTCCGTAGGGGCAGGGGTTTTCACCCTGCCTAGGATGTTGGCTGGCACCAATGTAAACGTGGTTGGCACAACATCCCTAGTTGACACCCTTACGCTCCAATCCGTGGTGGTGGCTAATGATGCATCGTCCATCGTCATAGATGTCACCTCCACAGGAGGACCCTACCTCGCAGATTCCCTTAGGGGAACTCGTCTCGCTTGGACGAGTGGCTCTTCCAATGGGAACCCAGGGTGGAGTTATCGTAATGACGCCACAGTGTTGGGCGTCACTAGGGTTTATGCCACCCATGATAGTGGGACAATCACAGGCATCACGTCAATGGTTCCGGGGGACACAATCAGTGTTCTTTCCTTGGACACCACATTGACCTATACAGGTGCTTCTACCATCAAGAGTTCCACTCAGTTGAACTTCTATGATGTGAGTATCACCGCAAGTACAGCTTGTGTGATCTACATTGTGAATACGGATAAAATACAGTTCTACCGTTGCTACTTTGATGGAGCTGGTGGTTTCCTGCGTCGTCTTCAGGTAGGGGGTTTCGGACGTGCCTATTTGACCACTTGCTACTATGCAGCGGCTTCATGGGGTGTAGATAACGCATTCCTTTCCCTGCGGAATAACGGGTACATTCAGATTGAAAGAGGTACCGTTCTGGATGCCTCTTTCAACACCCTGAATGACACACGCCGTTTCGTAGAGGGTGCTGCAGGCAGTCTGATGGCCTTCGCCAAGAACGTGGTGTGTAGGGGTTTTGATGCAGCTGTTTCTGCGCATGGCATGTTTGCCACAGATGGCATTGGAATATTTGGTGTTGGAGGGGTTGGTTCTGATGATGTGCTCTTCATTGAAGATGCAAACGGAACAAGCACCTACCAGAGAGGCCCTGTATTCAAGATCAATTTCTCAGGGGAAGGTCAGGGGGGGTGGTATCAGATCCCCAACCTTCATGGGTCTATCTTGAGTGCCTACTCTGTAGAAGCCACCAACAGCGCATCTACCTTGATTGGGGACGGGTCTTCAACCATCACAACTGCCTTGGGCGTAAACACAGTCTCCGCCGATGGTGGGATCTCTAATATTGCACAGAGCGGGGACCTTGCTTTGATCGAAGGCGGCTCACCACCTTTCCGGGGGTTTGGTGGACGCTATATCCTACCATTCACAAACGTGGACTTGGTAGGTGGTGTCCTTACTGTGGTGCATATGCTAGGCCAGCAGTTTGTGTCTGTGGTGGTGTACAACAACAGCAACACTCAGGTGGTTCCTGATGGTGTGGTGGCAACCAGTGCTACTGGTTGCACTGTAGACCTCACGACACAAGGGGCTCTTGTCGGAACTTGGAATGTTGTTGTCTTGGGCTAGCCATGCTCGCGAAGAAAGTTCCAGGCCCAAGCATCCTTGCCAATGCCAGCCACCTTCAGCTTTGTATGGTGGCGATGAAAGGGTCTCCAGACAAAGCTGAAGGTGGTAGTCATGGCTAAAGTAGTGCGAGGATCTTAGTCCAATCTGGCATGCCATTGTCTCGCATACACTTGGTCTTCAATTCCTCTGGGGCGAGCTTCACCCCAAAAACCCAGAGATATGCTCCCGCAAACCGCCAGTGGGATTCCTCCATGGCATAGCGGTTGCTTTCCACAGCCAATGTCCAAAGTCGATCGTGGTTCCTAGAGAGCTGGCGCTCACCCACGAGCTTAGCTTCCGCAGCCTTGCCCCGTCGGACAACAGAACCGTCATCTGACATCATGTGCCACCAATCATGGTGGCGGAGTGCGTTTGCGTACTCTTGCAGTGAGGTTCCCATCAGGTTTCCTTCCTTACACTCCTAGTATGCAGGGTTCACCTCTCTTGAAACCTATTGGGCAAGATCTTTACTTCTCCCCTCAATTCTGGGTGCATACAGAGGGTGTGGAAGACCGCTCGAGCTTGGTCAGAGGGTTCCAGTCTGGCTTCGGGTTATCCACGATAGTGGGCTCTACGGACCAAATCCAAATCCAAATACACCTTCAACTTTTTAGGGAGCAGCTTCGAACCACGACAGAGTGCGAGAACCTGTTTCCCATCAGGTTCTTCATCGGGTATAACGTTGCCTACAGGGAAGAACACGAATGCCCAAGAGGGCCCCCTGGAGGACCTGGAGTTGTCCACCAACGATGAAAAGTCTGTTCCCCAACCTCCAGCGCGCGATCGATCTCATGTCAGAAGCCAGCGAGACGGAGCGAGGCGCGGTGTACACCAAGCCCGAAGTGGTCGGCGCGATCCTCGACCTCAGCGGGTATATCGCGACCGCCCCCCTGCACGAGCGGAGGTTCTTAGAGCCGTCCTTCGGCGGTGGAGACTTCTTGATGCCAGCCGTAGACCGGCTGCTACAATCCTTCGAACGACACGGGGGCTCGCCAGCGAATGCGAGCGCGTTGAGCGACGCCATCCGCGCGGTGGAGGTTTACCGGCCTGCCTATGACGCTACGCGAAGCGCTGTCATAGGCCGCCTGCTCGCTTGGGGCGCCCCGCAGGAGACCGCGTCGGCGCTTGTCGACGGCTGGCTCATCCTCGACGACTTCCTGCTGGCCGATGTGGGCGCTGACTTTGACTTCGTCGTTGGGAATCCACCTTATGTGCGCCAAGAGCGCATCCCCAAGGAGCTCTTGAGCGCGTATCGAGCACGCTACAAGACCGTCTACGACCGTGCGGACCTGTATGTGCCATTCTACGAACGCGGGCTGCAGCTGCTGTCAGACGGAGGGCGACTCGCGTACATCTGCGCGAACCGGTGGCTCAAGAACAAGTACGGTGGACCACTTCGCGCGTATGCGTCCAGCAACTTTCACCTGCGGTTCTTTGTGGACATGGAGGGCACGCCAGCCTTCTTGTCGGAGGTGATCGCGTACCCCGCAATCACGGTGTTTGAGCGCGGACAGGGCGAGACGACCCGCGTCGCGCGCAAGCCGGAGATCTCGGAAGCATCGTTGTCCGCGCTCACGCAGGCCATGCTCGGCGATGGCGCTGCTGCCGACCCGCGCGTCGACGAGATCCCGCACGCTGTGCGCGGAGCCGATCCTTGGCTCCTCGACGAGCCCGAGCGCCTCAAGCTCCTTCGGCGACTGGAAGCGAGCTTCCCTGACCTCGAAGCAG
>Ga0210044_10003476_pt1 | contig 22485 bp, 19 predicted proteins | sample CryGey13umfilter_2_FD_183959 | JGI IMG/M metagenome (GOLD analysis project Ga0210044, IMG submission 183959) | Groundwater microbial communities from aquifer in Utah, USA - Crystal Geyser 4/9/14 3 um filter (SPAdes) (version 2) | ecosystem: Environmental > Aquatic > Deep subsurface >... | reverse complement strand
GGAGAGGCGGCGCACTCGATTGTCTCCCTTGTAACGCTTTGCGACCTGGTCGAATAGCTGGCGAGGAATAGCTCTGATTACTTGGTGAAAAATCGTGTTAGTGTGCTGCATGGTCTGAATTCTCCAGTGGGTAAATTTGCTGTCTAGATAACTACAAATATACCATAAACGTTGGGAATTCAGGCCTACTTTATTACTGCGAAATCTTTAACCGGACAGCAGTGACATTTATATTCAAAACAAAATATGCGCGCTCACCTTTAAACGGCCTTTCAAGCAAAATGATGTCATTATTATTTTCAACTTTACGCGCTGAGTTGATTGCGGCATCGAGATTTCTGAAAACACCGAGCACATATAGCAGATCGTTGTCATGCAGGGCATTGACGCCTGCCTGCCAAATCGCAACGGCCTGTTTATCTCTGCCCTGATCCAGTGCGGTCCAACCGCTTTCGACCCAGACCAACGCCGCTCCAGCAGGCGGAACCAACAGGAAAAAAAACCCCATAAAGAACATGAGCAAAGTCAGATTCAAGGATCTCCCTGAATTAGACATAGGCGATTTTATCCCCAATTAGCTTATCAAATTTCAAAGCAATCCCCTTAATAAACAAACGGTGTGAATATCATGTTTCTGCAATGCCGAAGACAATGCAGTAGCACTGCTTTTCAGACGCCTGATTTTAGATGTAAAAGTCTGACATCAGATATAGCACGATTGTGCTATATCCATTCTGGTTCGATGATCTATATGGAGCAGTAGCCGGAATAACATGCTTGAATTTTCTGCTGCAGACAGGATAGATCCGCTGATCAGCATATCATTGCGGGTCGTGCGTATTCCGGTCGAACGTGACACCTGATTCCGCTGGAACGCGGCACCCCATTCCGATTGAAGTCGGCACCTGATTCCGGTGAAGTCGACACCCCCGCTACAGGGTTCAAGATGTAGCTGATCTGGATAATTTCAAAAGGCATTACTCTCCGCAAAAAAAAGCGATGGAGGGGTGATGCCGGCAAGGAGATTATCCGTGAGAAAGAGCAAAGAGATATTACGCTTAAAGTGGGAGGCTGGAGTTTCCGATGCTGCGGTATCGCGAAGCTGTCACATTTCCCGCAGCACGGTAGCGGGCTGCATCCGCCGGGCTACGGCGGCAGGACTGTCATGGCCATTGCCAGAGGGGATGGATGATGCCCGTCTGGAACGGCTGCTATATCCACCTGCTTCGGCAGTTACTGAACGTCCCATGCCTGACTGGGCACAAGTGCATCAGGAGATGAAACGCAAAGGCGTCACGCTGTTTCTGCTGTGGCAGGAGTACAAGCTTCAATCTCCAGAAGGGTTTCAGTACAGCTATTACTGTGACCTGTACCGGGAGTTCATCGGTAAGCTGACGGTATCGATGCGGCAGACGCATCTGGCCGGAGAGAAACTGTTTGTGGATTACGCCGGCCCGACGATTTCCATCGTGGATCGGACAACCGGGGAGGTGCATCCAGCCCAGATGTTTGTTGCAGTGCTTGGTGCATCCAACTACACCTTTGCCGAAGCGACCATGACGCAAGGCTTAGCGGACTGGACCGGTTCGCATGTGCGCGCCTTCGAGTTCTTCGGTGGTGTGCCGGAGATTGTTGTTCCGGATAACCTGAAGTCCGGTGTTACCAAACCCTGCCGGTATGACCCGGACATCAACCAGAGTTATGCTGATCTGGCCAGGCATTACGGTATCGCCGTGATTCCTGCCCGTGTGCGCAAGCCTAAAGACAAGGCCAAGGCGGAAGGCGGCGTACTGGTGGTGGAGCGCTGGATTATGGCAGCACTGCGCAACAGAACGTTCTTCTCTCTGGCTGAAGCCAATACCGCCATCAAAGAGCTGCTAACCAAACTCAACGAACGCCCATTCAAGAAGCTGTCAGGCTGCCGCCGTAGCCAGTTTGAGGAACTGGATAAACCAGTCCTGAAACCACTGCCAGCTACAGCCTATGAGTATGCCTGGTGGAAGCAGGTCAGAGTGGGTATCGACTACCACGTCGAAATAGACGGCCATTACTACTCCGTGCCATACCAGCTCATCAAACAGCAACTGGATGCCCGAATTACGCGCAGCACGGTCGAGTGTTTCTATAAAGGCAAACGTGTCGCGACCCACATCCGTACAGATGGCCGAGGACACAGCACAATACCTGAACACATGCCCAAGGCTCACCAGTCCTACGCCCAATGGACACCGGAGCGCATCATCCGATGGAGTCGCAGTATCGGCGAGCAAACAGCAACGGTGGCCAACATCATTATTTCTCGTCGGCACCACCCTCAACAGGGCTTCCGCGCCTGTCTGGGGCTGATGAGCATGGGCAAGAAGTACAGCAACGACAGGTTAGAAGCAGCATGCAACCGCGCCATCGTAACCAACTGTGTCAACTACAAGAGTATCCAATCCATCCTCAAGACTGGACTTGATCAGCAGGCCCTGCCTGAGGTTCAAGCATCACAACGCACACCCGACCACAACAACATCCGTGGGCCGGAATACTTCAATTGATCACAAGGAGAGAAACAATGCTGACACACCCTATACTGGATGAAATCAATACGCTGAAGCTAACCGGCATGTACAAGGCGTTGAGCGACCAGCTCCACATGCCGGACGTTGAGTCGCTGGATTTTATGACCCGCCTCGGCCTGATGGTAGACAGGGAAACAACCGAGCGTGCCAATCGCAGGCTGCAAACCCGGCTGAAGAAAGCAAAGCTGCGTCAGCAGGGTTGCTTTGAAGACATCGACTTCCGCACGCCCCGAGGACTCGATAAACAACTGATCCTCTCACTGGCATCCTGCGACTGGATCAAAAAGGCGAACAATATCCTGCTCACCGGTGCCACCGGCACGGGTAAGAGTTACCTGGCCTGTGCACTGGCCCATAAAGCCTGTCTGGAAGGGTATACGGTTCGTTATACACGCTTGCCGAGGCTGGTGGAGGAGATCGCTATGGCCCGCGCCGACGGCAGTTACGGCAAGCTCATGCTGGAACTCGCCCGAACCGATCTGATCATCCTCGATGACTGGGGTCTGGCTGCCATGACCAGGCCGCAGCGGCATGACCTGCTGGAGATACTGGAGGATCGGAACAGCCTCAAATCAACCATCGTCACCAGCCAGTTGCCGGTAGAAGCATGGCATGAATACATCGGCGATCCGACACTGGCTGACGCCATCCTCGACCGCCTCGTTCACAGCGCTTACAAGATCAACTTGAAGGGTGAATCCATGAGAAAAAAGAACGCAACATTGACCATCCAAAAACACCCCGCAGAGTAGCACCAGTCCAGATCAGCAACAGGCTCCCAAAGGGGGTGTCGACTTCACCGGAATAGGGTGTCGCGTTCGACTGGAATCAGGTGCCGACTTCACCGGAATACGCAAAGATAGAGGTTTCACTCGAAAATCCAGTTGAGAAGAGGGAACTTGAAAACCATCTCAAGCTACAGGGGCATTTTGCTGAATATACACTAACCTGAATAATTCATAAAAAGAGGTGAGCCCCGCCTAACCCATTGATATAATGGTGGTTCCGCAACCCGTGCTTCGGACGAAGCAAGCCAACGAGGCTCACCATGACAAAAGCTACATTAAAACAACTCAGATTTCCTACCGTTGATGGACTCAGCATACGCGCCAGCTTTGACGGTGGTGCCATGTCATCGGATTTTGGCAGCTTATTGGTTGCAGGCGTTGACCGTCAGATTGGAGTGACTGCCCGGCTTGCAGATGCATTTACCGATAGGCGTCATGGGTCATACATCACCCATATTCTGCAGGACCTGGTCAAGCAGCGTATTTATCAGCAGGCGAGCGGCTATGAAGATGGCAACGACTCAGACTGTCTCCGCACCGATCCCATGTTCAAGTTGGCCGTAGGTCGTAGACCTCTGGATGAGGGAAATGATCTTGCCAGTCAGCCAACCTTCTCTCGTCTGGAGAATGCCGCAACGCGAAAAGATATTTATCGCATGTCACGCGCCATGATCGATCAGTTTCTTGCCAGTTATGCCAAAGCACCCAAGCTGATTGTGCTGGATATGGATCACACCTCAGACCGTACATTCGGCCAACAGGAGTTCTCCTTCTACAACCACCACTATCGCAGCTACTGTTATTTGCCACTGACTATTTTTGAAGGCAGTTCCGGCAAACTGGTGTCGGCAATACTACGACCGGGGAAACGACCTACAGGTAAAGAGAACGCCATGATTATGAAGCGTATCATCAGACATATCCGTAAGGCATGGCCTCGCACGCATATCATTCTCCGTGGCGACGGTCATTTTTCCAACCCTGAACTGATGCAGCTATGCCTTGATGATAAACAGATGGATTTTATCTTTGGTCTTCCCTCCAATAAAAAGCTGGCTGCGATGGCTGTTCCACTACTTGGAGAAGCAAGAACGCTGCATGCATACCGCAGTTCATTGCTGAAAGCGAATGGGGAACCCGCTCAAAGTACCCAACTATTTGAGGAGTATCAGTATGCAGCAAAATCATGGCCGCAGCCCTTTCGCATCATTCTCAAAGCAGAAGTGATGGATGCTGGCAGCAATCCACGCTTTATCGTCACCTCAATCAAGGATCTCAGTCCGGAGACCGCCTATAAGAAATTGTACTGTGACCGAGGCAACGATGAACGTTACATCAAAGAATTGAAGTCCGATCTTGCATGTGATCGCACCTCCAATTCCAGCTTTCTGGCCAACTGTATGCGGCTGTTGATCAGTTGCGCCGCCTATACGCTGATTCATTCACTACGTTCTGAAACATTGAGAGGGACCAGTATGGCCAGAGCATCTGCATCCACTATCATCTCAAGGCTATTCAAAATAGCGGTTCGCCTTGTTCAGTATAAAGACCGGATCAAGTTACACCTGCCGAACTCATGCCCTGCCAAGGCTGTGTTGCTTCAAATGACAGAGATTCTCTACAAAATACCGCCACCCAAGATAGCCTGAACTCAAACTACCAACAATTCCTGTGAACTTATCTTGATTTGATACCGGGAGGAATCGTAATGGCTTTCATTCGCATTCATCATGAAAAATCTGGCCAAATGCTGCGCCATGTATACGAAAAAATCGAAAAAAAGAAAACAGAGCCGAAATAACGGCGATTGCATAAGACTAAACCATTTTGTGAACAATATTAATCGGTCGCCTGAAAGGTTTATGAATTATTCAGGTTAGATCACTGCTGTCCGGTTAAACATTGATCAGGCTCAGTTGGTTTAAATTTTCAGTTGGTTGTCGTTTTGGTGGAGGCGATTGTTTCATCACTAATTCGAGGATATCTCTCCGCTGCATGAGATTAACCGACACCAATCTTGCGAGCTGCTGAAGTGTCACTTGTGAGCCGATCACCCTGTTCGCCAGATGCAATAACAGGTATGCAATCATGGCGATAATGATCTGGATTTTGACTGCATTTTCAGATGTCCCGATGAAGCGTTTGATCTTCAGGTTCTGCTTGATCCACTTGAAGAACAGCTCAATTTGCCAGCGCTGCTTGTAAAGCGATGCAATCTCTCCAGCGCTGCGTTTGAGATCGTTGGTGATGAAAGTCAGCGTCTTATTGTCTGCCTCTCGCACAAAGCGAATACGCCGCAACGTGGTTGGGCATGCCTCCCTACCTTTGGCTGATGAGAGTCGAATCCACTGGTCTTCGAGCACTCCTGCATCGGATACAGGAACGGATTCCACCACCTCGAACCCTGCATTGGATTTCATGCGACTGACGAAGGTGATGCCGTCCTGTGACAAGTCATGGAACCATGCATAATCGTTGTAGGCTCTATCAAAAACATAGGTGGCGCCCTTGAGCAGCGGCATCTTTTCGGCTTCCTTTTTGTCATGCTTTTTCGCATGTGTAATGGAAAAGAATGTCGGTGCCTGGGCATCAGGGTCGTACACGGTATGAATCTTTACGCCTGATTTTCCGCTACGAAATGAAGCCCACTCAAACTGCTGTTTGCATAAATCAATGGTGGTTGAGTCAATCAGGCGAACTGCATCTTTGTGCCCAATACCCGTACCTCTCGACTGACCAAGCAGCCAGTAGAATACTTCCATATACATGCCTGACGGACGTTTTGCGTTCGCATCTGCCAAGGTGGAACGCTTAACCTTCCGGGCTCCAACATGGTAGTGCGCACTGGCATGACTATCCCATGCTGAGATGACATCACGAAGCGACTGACGGGAACAGAGTTGGCCATAAACCATGACACAAAACTGCGTCCAGCAGGAGAGACTGCGCGTCCGTTTATCCCCGTTATAACGCTGTGCCACCTGATCGAAAAGGTGACGAGGAACAGTTCTTATTATCTGGTGAAAAATCGTGTTAGTGTGCTGCATGGTCTGAATTCTCCAGTGGGTAAATTTGCTGTCTAGATAACTACAAATATACCATAAACGTTGGGAATTCAGGCCTACTTTATTACTGCGAAATCTTTAACCGGACAGCAGTGATCTCCTGACTTTAATAATTCTGATATTGCTATCGCAAGGAACAAGCCAAACGAAAGAAAATAATAATAATATCTTTTTATATCAAAAAGTTAGGACAAAACAAGCAGGCGGCAACAGTTACCCACAGGCAATAAATACCGCCCTGACAGGGACAATTTTTCCATTGCGATCAAACAGGGACTCAGGAGGCATTAGCCGGGTGGTGTTTCAACTGGAATGCAACAGTGATCATGAGGCAAATGAAATCAGGGTTGCTCCGCCAGCTCGACGCGGTTACGGCCGCTTGCCTTGGCACGGTAAAGCGCGGCATCGGCACGGTTGATCGCTTCAGCCAGTGTCTCCCTGCTCACATCAATGCAGGCAACACCGATGCTGGCCGTGACTTTGATGCTCAGATCGTCGACCATAATATCCAGCGCCTCTATCGCGCACCTGTATCGTTCCGCCAGAACGGCTGCATCGTGCTGATTGGCCTGAGGCAGCAGAAGGACAAACTCTTCGCCGCCAATGCGCCCAATCGTATCCACGGTCCGTGTCATGGCGCGCAGCTGTTCGACTACAGCAACGAGTACGGCATCACCGCCAGCGTGGCCATAGTTGTCGTTGATCAATTTAAACAGATCAAGATCGATCATCACCACAGCAAGCGGCGTGTTATAGCGTCTGGCCCGGTCAAGCTCAGCCTCACCGGATTCTAGGCAGGCACGGCGATTGAGCGCCCCTGTCAGCGCATCCGTCCGCGCCAGAAGCTCCGCGTTCTTCATAGCCTGCTGCAGCGCTGCGGTGCGCTCTGATACCACCCGCTCAAGCGTCTGCTGCTCCAGCTCCAGATGCTCGATATGCGTTAGCTCCATAGCCTCCTTCTCATCCCTGAGCCGGTTAATGCGATCCGCCAGTGCAAACGAAAGCAGTACCCCCTCGATAAAAAAACCGAGTGCCGGTGCAAAACTGGTGGTAAAATCTGAAGGGACAACGCCGGCACTACGCAGCATGGCGATCAGCATCGCCATACTCCAGACACTCCAGCCGAGCACGTAAAAGCGCGCATCCAGCCGACCTTTACGATATTGCCACAAACCGATGAGCGGATAAAAAATCGTGATGATGGCACAGACAAACAGCGACTTCAGCGCATAATCTCGCCAGCCAAGTCCATAACAGAGCAACGCAATCGCGCCTACAACAAAGACCGTGATCAGCAAGCTGTCAATCAGGCGCGACTGGCGCGTACAGAGGAACATGCGTGTAAACTGGGTGGCCAGAACCAGTGTCAGCACCGGAAACAGTATGGGTGAAAAATCCATAAACCAAGTCGTGTCCGGCCAGAGGTAACGCGAGCCAAGGCCGGTCATACTGAGCAGGGTGAACACAGCGGCCAGCACATAAGAGGTATACCAGATATATTCTGGCATGCGCGTGGCATAGCCAATCAACAGGTTATAAAGTACCAGTAACAGGCCAATGCCGATAAAGGCGCCGATAACAAAATAACGGCTGGCATAGTGAAGATAGAACGCTTCCGGCGTCCACAGCTGCAACTGTGTCTCGGCAAGGCCCGGCTTCTGGTAAGAAAAATGGACCCATATCCGCTGTTGCGCACCGGGTAGTGTCACTACCGGGTAGACATTGCTTTCCACGGCAACCGCGCGCGCCAAAAATGGTTCATGGTCACCGGTTGCAAGCGGCTTTGCCCCGTCGAGATAGAAGGTGACATGATCCCACTGTGGATATATTGCTTCGAGAAACCACGACAACGGCGCGCTACCGCTATTTTGCACATCAATGCGCAACCAGAAGTCGGAACTGCTGATGCCCAGGTTACTCTTGCCGTGCGGTAGCGGTGCAAATTTAGAAGCCAGCGGCTCACGTTTCACCTGCTCAGCACTGTAGGTATGGGCTGCATCTTCCAGGTAGCGCACTTCAGCCTGCGTGCTTACCCCATCCATGTCGAATGAGAGGTCGATCAGCGGCTGCGCATGACCGGGTGGTACGCTGACAAACAGCGTAACAAGCAGCAGCAACAGTCCTCCCATATGTGCACACCTCATCGCCGGGCTGCCATTACAATGCATGAGACCGATATTTCAATGTGTGCACTCACATCACACCTCGGCGGCATGCTGTGGGTTGAGCGTGCAGGCAACGAAATGGAGCAGCTCGCCTGTGTCAAAACAAGCGTTATCTACAACGATGACAGGACTGAAAGCCTCCTGTTTCACCGGTGGCTTTGATATGGTTGTAAAATGATCGGATGCATCATTTTCTATCATCCTGCAACTGACGGCGGCCTCTATTGCGTACTTCATGCAACGTTTGCATAAGCATCTCAGCTGTCCGTTTCCGGTGCGCAATCGCGGCCATGAATGCGATATTGCTGCTTGCCTGATGTCTTGGCCACATACATCGCGGTATCGGCCTGCTTAACCAGTTCATCCCCACTACTGCTGTCATCCGGGCCAATGGAGATACCGATACTGCAACCAATATCGCAGGCGATACCGGCTGCCATGGTTGGTAAGCTGAAACGGTCGAGAATTTTCTCGGCCACCTGAACAATAGCGGCATCATTTAACAGGTTTTCCAGAATGATGACAAACTCATCACCGCCAACCCGGGCCACGGTGTCGGCATCGCGAACAAGCTCTGTCAGGCTGTTGGCAATATTACAGAGCAGAGCATCACCCACATCATGACCGTGGTTATCATTGATCGCCTTGAACCCGTCAATATCGATAAACATCAATCCCACTTTATCGTTGTTGCGGCAGGCATGAGCAAGTGCATGCTCCAGCCGGTCGGTAAACAGGGTCCGATTGGGCAGCCCCGTCAGTTGATCGTGATGGGCCATGTGCGACAAGCGTAGCTCGATATCTTTCTGCTCGGAAATATCATTAAAGATACTGACATAATTGGTAATTTCACCGGCATCATTATAGACAGAGGAGATAGACAGCCGTTCCGGATAGACACCGCCGTCCTTACGTTTGTTCCATATCTCACCTGACCACATACCGTCACCCAGCAGCGACTCCCACAAATTGCGGTAGAACTCCGCTGACTGGCGTCCTGATGACAGAATACGCGGATTTTTCCCGATCACCTCATCACGGGCATAACCGGTAATGGCGCAAAAGGCCGGATTGACCAGCAGGATATTTGCCTGATGATCACAGATCATGATGGCATTCGAGTCGCTTTCCATCACCTTGGCGGCCAGTCCAAGCTCCCGTTCGATGCGCTTCTGACGTGTGATATCGCGACCGGCATGAATGATCTGGCAGGCGTTATGTTCGCCGTACTGCATCATCGACACGGTAATCAGCACAGGAATGCCATGCCCGTCCTTGTGCAGAAATTTGCGCTCGATACTTTTTATTTCACCATCTTCAGCCAGCTGTTTCTCTTCCGCTGCGGTCAGTTCAATGCCGCCGTCGATTAACGATTCCAGTGGTTCGCCTTTCAACTCATGATGCTGATAACCGAGCGTTGCCAGCACCGCCGGGTTGGTGAGCTGGATTTTATGCTCTCTGTCTGTAACAAAAAGCATCTCACCCATGGAACTCATGATGGTTTCAAAATATTCACGCGATACGGTCGAATTTTTCAGTGCATCCGTCATGTGGTTGAATGAGTCGCCTAGCTTGCCGATTTCACTCTTGTTGCGCATATTGATGCGGGTCTCCATGTCGCCTGCTGCTATGGCGGCTGTCGCCTCAGTGATCTGCTCCAGTGGAATCAGAATCTGTCTGCGGATAAACAGGAATAGCAGCAGACCGATCAACAGTGCAACCGATACACCGAACACAATGGTATCACGCAGTGCTCTGGAAATGCGCTGCTGGGCATGGGCAACCGAGGTAGTGATGCGCAGGATACCGCGCACCTTTGATTGATCGTAGCCATGGCAACCCATGCACGCGTCACGGGCTCTGATCGGCAGCAGAAAGGTCAGCTTGCCACTGTCCTCATCTAGCTTGCTGAATTCGTGACCGGCTACGGCTTTGGCGAATGCGTCGTTATCCAGATCGGTTATTTTTTTGGCAGGTTCCAGAATTCGGCTGAAATGTTCCTCTCCCATATAGCTGTTCACGGCATGCAGCGTTTCACCGTCGAGAAATGCCTGAGAGTGATCCTTGCGGATCACCTGAACAGTGAGCAATTCCGGACTTCCCGAGATGCGCTCAATCCAGTCGGTCGCATACTCGGCATTACCGGAGAGCATCAGTGTTTGCAGGCTGCGTGAGAGCCCGTCGGCCATGAATGCGGCGCGCTCCACCTCCTCCTGATAGATTGATGTTTTCTGTTTGCTGAATAACAGATACTGGCTGGTGGCAAAGGCGACCAGCAGAACCAGAATCAGCGTGAGCTGAAAACGGGTATTAAGCCGGTTCGCCCAGCTTATTTTGTTGTTAGTGTTGTATGCGCTAGTTGCCAACCAATCTCCCCTTGTTGTCCCTGCGTTAATCTATCGGCAAACCGAATAAAATCATGAGTGCGTCTTCATGGGCAGATCAGTTGGGAACCTGCGTTTCGGCAGGCCTTAAACTCATTGAAATGTAATTCACTTGCAACTGCAATGCGCTGAACGCATGGCGGCACCAGAGTGAGTTAGTTCAGTTGATGAACGCATTCAGGAACTTACGTCGCCATGCAGAGAGGCAATGGCCCCCTGCTTTCACAGAGCGCATTAATTATATTCAGACCACCCACCCGCTACTGTGACTAGGAACTGATCGAATAAGCGGCAATCTTGCTCATAACGGTATACGAGCGTTTTGATTCTTCATGCCACTGATTAAAGGCCTGCTGAATGGCGGCCAACTCCCTTTTTGATGTGGGATTATCCTTGATGGCGAGGCCGCTGTTTTGCAAACAGCGGATCACATCCTTGCCGAGATAAAAGCTCTCCTTGCCCACATTACGCAGGAAACGTTGGCCGGTGTTACCACCCAGCCTTGCGCCGCGCTTCTTCAATAGCTCAAGCAGACCGACCAGATCTGACACGGGCCAGTCGGCAATAAAACGGGCAAAGCTGCCGGTCTCCAGCGCCACATCCTCGATAAACCGGGCATTGGCCCTGACCGAGTTGATTTTCTGGTGATTGCGCACAATGCGCGTATCCGCGCAAATCTCTTCCCAATCCTCCGGTTGAAGTCCCAGAATCGTATTCACCTCAAAGCCATGGAAGACATCTTCAAAGCCCTGCCACTTTTGGTCGATCACCCGCCAGACAAAACCGGCCTGAAAAATACAGCGGGTCATTTCGGCAAGAAAGCGGTCCTCACCCAGCGCCGCCACCGATTCAGGATTGCCAGCTTCAGGCAACAGCATCTCCAGTGCATTCACCCCACCCTTGTGCTCAGCCGCACGCAGGTAGATCTCTTCAAACTTCAACACAGGCTTCCTCCGAATGCGCAGTCACTAATATCGCACGACACCGATCATAAAGATCCTGACAGCAATAGTCATGAGCATCATCGCAATGGAACTGTCACCCTTGCGCGGCCATGCATATTTTCATGGTATGCTTAAACATCCTCAATACTGAAGCTACCTTCCTCAAACAGCCTCAGACAGGCATCTGCCACCACAGTGTCATACAGTATGCCGCGATTCTGCCTGATTTCCGCCAACGCCTTATCCATACCAAGGCCTGCTCTGTATGGCCTGTGGCTTGCCATAGCCTCAACCACATCCGCCACGGCAACAATGCGTGCCTCCAGACAGATCTCCTCGCCCTTCAACCCCTGCGGATAACCCGAGCCGTCCATGCGCTCGTGATGCTGGTAAGCAATATTCGCTATCGGCCATGGAAAACGGATATCCTTCAGTATCTCGAAACCAACGCCGGGATGCTCCTTGATAATCGCATACTCAATATCAGACAGCTTTGCCGGCTTGGTCAGTATTTCAGCCGGCACCTGAATCTTGCCGATGTCATGGATCGTCGCACCCATCCGGATGCCTTCGATCCGGCTTTCATCCAGCCCCATGCTCGCAGCAATAGTGCAGGCGAGGATGGCCACCCGGCGCTGGTGACCAGCCGTATACGGGTCTCTGGCCTCCACTGCCCGGGCAATCGCATTGACAGTTCCGGCAAGACTCTCATGCATCCGGGCCAGATGCTGTTCATTCTGTGCCATCGCGCTGTCGCGCTCCAGCCGTATCCGCAAGGAGTTTACTCCGAAGGCGAGATCGCCGGCCATCTCTTCCAGCAGGTCAACTTCAGCGGAGGTAAATGCATCCACCTCATCAGCATAGACATGCAGGATGCCGAATACCTGACCACTGGCCGTCAGCGGCAGGGCGATGCTGGAGACGTATCCCTGCCGGATCAATTCGTCCTTCCACGACTGGTATTGCGGATCGTTGGCAATATCCCTGGCCAGCTGCGTCTCTCCGGTGCGCACGGCACGCCCGCTGGGGCCAGTTCCATACTCGTCTTCCGCCCAGCGGGGCTGTACCCTGGTAAGCGTTTCTTGCTCGTCGCCGGCGCTCGCCATATGCCTGATGGATTTGGCTGCATCGTGCTGCACATAACCCACCCAGGCCATGCGATAGTAATTCTGTTCGACAATGGCCGTGCATATCGCCTGCAGCAGTGCTTCCTCCTCTGTAGCATGCACCAGTTCGCGGTTCACCGTACTCAGAGCATGCAGCGCACGGTTGGCATGCTCCAGGCTGATCTCGGCCTGTTTGCGTCCGGATATATCCTGCACTGTGCCGGAGGAACGTAACGGCTTACCATCTTCATCATAGACGCTTTCGCCATGTTCGTGGACATATTTGACCCGGCCATCATTCATCAGCAACCGATGCTCGATCTGATACGGCTGCCGGTTACTCAGCGAATCGGTGTAGGCCTTGTTCACCGCCTCCCGGTCCTCCGGATGAATGGCATCGAGAAAGGCCTCATACGAAGCGCCGAATTGTTGCGGATCAATTTCGAAGATGCAGAAGATCTCGTCCGACCAGAAAAGCGCGTCGCTGACCAGATCCAGCTCCCAGCTGCCGATATGCGCCATACGCTGTGCCTCGGCCAGGTTGTGCCGGCTTTCTTTCAGCGTGATCTCGGCCAGCTTGCGCTCGGTAATATCCATGGAAATGCCGAGCAGATGGGTAGGCCTCCCCTCATCGTCGTAGAGACCCACCTTGAATGTATGCAGCCATTTCTCCTGCCCATTGGCCACCCTGATCGGCTCCTCGGGAATCTCCGCAACCTCATGGCTCTCCAGCACAGCCATATCCTTGCCTGAGAAGAACTCGGCCTGCTCCTGCGGAAATAAATCGAAATCGTTCTTGCCGAGCAGATCCTGCCGCGAATACCCCAGCATCTTTTCGCCTGCGCGATTGAACCGTTCGAAACGCAGCTCTTCGGCATTTTTGAGGAACAGCATGGATGGGTATATGCTCCACGATGGAATCCAATAGTTTCTGTGACTGTTTCAGTTCGTCGCCGACACGCTTCTGCTCGGTAATATCGAGGAAGGTCACCACCGCGCCTACGCATTGATCATCCTGCATAACCGGGTAGGACCAGTAGGAAGCAGGGAAGCTGCTGCCGTTCTTGCGCCAGAGCACCTCCTCGTCGATATGAAGCGATTGCCCTTCGCGTATACCTCGATGGGTCGGGCACTCTGCTGCCGGATAAGGCGTGCCGTCGGCGCGGCTGTGATGCACCAGTGCATGCATATCCTTGCCGAGCAGTTCAGCCTCATGCCGGTAACCGAGCAGTTGCATGCAGGCGGCATTGGCGAAGGTGCATTTGCCGTTCAAATCCTGTCCGTAGATGGCATGGGCGATGGAGTTGGCCAGCAGCAGCACCTCGGCTTCGCTCTTTCTGACCGACAGCAGGGCCTGCTGCTGCCGCCGGCTGCCGATCAATATGCCGGCCAGGCCCAGCAGCCAGATGACGCCGTGTCCGGCCAACAGCGTCAGGGTTTCCCGGTTCTCGATGGCCAGCGGCGCATCCACCGGAATGGAAACACTGATGCCGCCGCGAATGTCTCCCGCCTTGTAACCCTGTTGCGCGTGACACTTCAGGCAGGATTTTTCGGTCACCATCGGCTGTATGAAACGGAAGTAGTTTCTGCCATTCTCCATTTTCTCGATGCTGGCCACCTCTTTCTTTCCTCGCTCGAAGGCCGTAAGGGCTTTTACCTCCCAGGGGTCCGCCTTGTTAACGGGATTGATCGGCTTGAGGCTGGCTATATGGCCGCGCAGAGGTGCGTCGTGCCGGTCCATCAACTCGTTCACCTGGCGCGTCATATAGGCCGGGTTCATCAGCGTCAGGTGCTTGCCGGATTTTGTTGTGACATCCCTCTCCGAGATGTGACTAAGATACGGGTTGGGTGGGGTCGACTCCGTTACCGGGACATAAACCCCGCCATGGCTGGTAACCCAGTTGCGGTACTCCATGTCCATGCTATGGATGCCCTTGGCCTGAGCATACATCTCGGCATAAAAAGCCTGCCTGTGCTGCTCAAGGCTGAAATAAACAGAAGCCGCGACGGCACACGTCCAAGCCAGCATGAGAATCAGCATATAGCGCCCGATGCGCTGCAATTGGCCGTTTGAACGGAGGTTTTTATTCACCACACCATTTTAGCGCAAGAGGATGAATAGTAACAGGTATTCCACAACATCTTCTGCCACAACAGGTAGATATTACCCATCTATCCGGTTACGAATAAGGAGTGCGTATCTGCGTAAGATCAGACTGTATCTGCAACCAGAGCCATCTGTGGTAGCGCAAAAAAATGCACGGGAGCAGTTATTTATCGGCCAAGGGAAAAAACAAAAAGCCCCCTGCTTTCGCAGAGGGCTTTGGTGTATAGTGTCGGGGCAGAGCTTATCCCTGACTCTTTTCAAACTCCTGCATCCAGGCAACCAGCGCATCCACACCCTCTTCCGGCATGGCGTTGTAGATACTCGCGCGCATACCACCGACGGAGCGATGGCCCTTCAGGGTCACCAGCCCGCGCTCGACCGCACCGGCAAGAAAAGCAGCGTCCAGATCGGCATCGGCCAGTGTGAACGGTACATTCATCCATGAGCGTGCATTAATAGCTACCGGGCTGCCGTAGAAATCGCTGGCATCAATTGCGGCATAGAGTTTGTCAGCCTTGCGCTTGTTGAGCACAGCCATCGCCTCAAGTCCGCCCTGCTCCTGGAGCCACTCGAAGACGAGACCGGCCACATACCAGCTGTAGCTCGCAGGTGTATTGTACATCGAATCATTTTCCGCATGGACGGCGTAATTGAACATGGTGGGCGTAATGTCTGACGCCTTACCCAGCAGATCATCGCGAATAATCACAATGCACAGGCCAGCAGGGCCGATATTTTTCTGCGCGCCGGCATAGATCATGCCGAATCTGGAGACATCAATCGGACGCGAAAGGATGGTGGAAGACAAGTCCGCAATCAGAGGCACATCACCCGTCTCCGGAATATAATCGAACTCAACGCCGCCGATGGTCTCGTTCGGCGTGTAGTGCACATAGGCCGCATCGGGATTGAGCTTCAGCTCAGCCTGCGTAGGTACGGTGGTAAAACCGTTACCAGAAGTATCAGCAGCGATATTCACAGTGATATAGCGTTTGGCCTCGGCAATCGCCTTCTTCGACCACATGCCTGTATTGATATAATCGGCACTCTGTTTATCGCCCATCAGGTTCAGCGGAATCGCTGCGAACTGGGACGAAGCGCCGCCCTGCAGGAAAAGCACCTTGTAGTTATCGGGGATCGACATCACATCGCGCAGGTCTTTCTCAGCCTTTGCTGCAATGGACATGTACTCTTTGCCACGATGGCTCATCTCCATCACCGACATACCCGAGCCGTTCCAATCCAGCATTTCGTGCAATGCACGCTCGATCACGGGGGTTGGCAGCATTGCCGGACCTGCACTGAAATTAAACTTTCTAGCCATGGTTACATCCTTTTTGGGGCAAATTAAGGGGAGACACGATCTGTTTCCCCTCCGATTTTTTTCGACGCGGGGAAGATACTCCGGCAATGACGATTCCTCAATGAGTGAAATAATAAAAGTCCCTACTTTCACATAAAGCGTTAAATCAGCTATCAAGCCTGACAGATGGGCGTGCATGGCCCTTGAATGACTTTTGGGCTATTGAGTGATTCAAGCAACGCAATAACGCATCCAAAACCCCGCGAAGACCCCGCTAATCAACCACTCTTGCCTATGCCTGGCCATGCTTGTTATCCTGTGCCGGAATAAGGGTATATGCAGCTACATCTCAAGGATAAAACACCAAATGAAAGTCCAAACCAATGTGAAAAGTAGCGCATCAGAGCCATTACCTGCAGCAGAGACAGCGCCGGGCGGCAAGGCAGAGCAGGATGCTCAATATTTTGAGACCGTGATCATCGGTACAGGCTTTTCAGGGTTGCTGGCGGCTATCCGTTTACAAAAAAAGCATTTTAATGATTTTGTCCTGTTGGAAAGAAGCGCTGAGTTAGGCGGAACCTGGCAGATCAACTCCTACCCGGGTGCTGAGGTGGATATTCCAACCAGCCTCTACTCCATCTCCTTCGTCCCCTACCCGTTCAGGAAAACCTTTGCCCCGCAAAGCGAGCTACTCGCATATACGAACCATATCATTGATAAGTACGACCTGAGAAAAAAGGCAAAAACGAACCAGACAGTCACCAGCCTCACTTATGACGAGAACGCTTGTTTGTGGCATGTAGAGACCGCGTCGGGCGAGCGTTACACTGCCCGCTTTATTATCGACACCAGTGGTGTGCTGGCGAATCCGCATGTGCCCGATATTAAAGGGGCGGAAACCTTCAAGGGCGCGCAATTCCACGCCGGCCACTGGGATCATAGTGTCTCTTATGAGGGCAAACGTGTCGGCGTTATCGGCTCAGGATCTTCAGGGGCACAGATCGTGCCGGCCCTTGCCGACAAGGTTGAGCGCTTAACCCTGTTCATGGGTAAGGCACAGTGGGTACTTCCGCGTTCAGACCGGCATTACTCGGCTCTGGAGCGTTACGTTCGCACGCTGCCGGGCATCCGCCACCTCATCCGTTTACTCGTCTTTATCTTTTATGACATCCGCTTTATTGCCTTTCGCCGCTATCCCGGGATCTCAAAGCTCAGCCTGCTGATGAAAAACTATTACCGCAAAAGGCAACAGGAGCATCTCGAAAAATACATTAAAGATGACAAGTTGCGTCAGCACATGATGCCCGATTATGAATTAGGCAGCCGGCGCGTCATTCCGACCAATACATATCTGCCAGCGCTGGCCAAAGAAAATGTCGATGTGGATATCAGCGGCATTGCATGCATCACGCCCCAGGGCATTACAACAAAGGATGGTAAAGAGATAGCTCTGGATATCATCGTCTACGCCACCGGATATTACGCCTATACGAACATGAAAAAAGCACTGACATTTCAGGTCTATGGCCTGGGTGGCCGCAACCTCAACAGTGAATGGGAAAATAAAATGGCCTCCTATAAAGGCATCACCGTTTCCGGTTACCCCAAATATTTTAAAGTGAACGGCCCGAACACAGGCTCCGGTCACAGCTCGCAAATGTCTTATATGCAGGTGGCGACCGATTATATCGTGCAAGCCATAAGTGCTGTAAAACAGGATAAAAGCATCAAAGCCATCGATGCCAAACAGCATCTTCAGGATGCATACGTCGCAGGGATGAGGCAAAAGATGCAAAAGACAGTCTGGCAAAATGCCACTGTCACCGCCTTCTACAGAAAGAACATGAGCGAAGAGGTCACCAGCCTGTCGCCTGAACCGGTAACCGGGTTTATCTTTTCACGTCGTAGGTTTCACTTGAGCGATTATCATTTATTAAAGTAACGGAGCAGTTATGGGAGAGCCCGCTGCTTACACAGGTGGCTTTGACGTATTAGCCCCGAATGTTTGAATGAGCGTAGATAAGGATTGGTTGTCAGGAGTTCTGAAAAAATTATCTGTGCCCCGTCACTTACCAATCAGCCCATCCCATATCTCGCAACATTGTACCTACACATAATACAGCAAGCTCAGCATCTTGTTCACGAATCGGGTGAATAGTCCCTCGTTTTTCTTGTTCTGCATGTTTTGCACGCGAATGAAGGCGCTGTGGAATTTCTGCAGCACACGCTAAAACTCTGTTTCCATTTGGAGAGCTACTATCAGATAATCGCTTCACTAATGGCCCCAGGTCTTTTCCCTTAGCACCCTCATCACCACCTTTCTGAAGATATGCACTCAATATCGCCGATGCAGCTTCGCGAGAACGATCTACCACAGACTCAACCCCTGCCCTTTGAAAATCATTCTCCAGTGCTTCCAGCTTCTCAATAATGTTTGACCTTGCACTTTCAGGAACCTGATCCAATCGTAACCTTGGAAGAACTCCAATACTTTGCCTTGCCTTAAGTGTAACCAATTCTTCGCCTGTATAGATTGTCTCAACATTAACCACAGCCCAAGGGGTCACCGTTTCATTGCGACCAATACAATAACTACCAACAACTGATCTTCGGATGCCTTTTGTAGTTCCGTGGTAAGCATATAAGACTGATACGAATATGCGGCTTTCTTCGCCAAATCAGGTTCATATATATCCACCTCAGTAGGATTAGCTCTTACTGGTGGTGCAATAAGAATCCGCCAAGATGAATAATCAGGCTGCGTAGCCTCTTGAATGTAAAAACGCCCCCGTCTTATCTTAGAGGCAGGATCATACGAATCTTCTCGAAACAGGTACTTAGCAGCATGCCAACTATCAAATGGAACAGATGGCAATGTCGAATTCGAGGCCAAACCAAATGCTGTTGGTGACAAAATCGGTTCAGGCCAAAGCGCACGCGCTCCATGCTTACTTCTTCCCTCATAAATAAGAAAAGATTGCGTATCAATTCCAAGGTAGATCATAAATTCTGATATTCCTCCCAGCTAGCTTCCCCAAGGAGGATAAACAATATTTTGTAAACCTTCAAAGAAATAGAAAGAATGGCCCCTGCACCCGCAGAGTGCCTTCAGATATAGGAGGCTTTATTCCCGGATTTCATCCCTCCCATTGATCCGTTTGCAGAAATTACGGAGAGACACATACCGAACACAAATCCCAGTAAATAGAAAATCCAGTGCGGTGATAATGTCAGCCCGAAAAATTCGCACATTGCCTACCAGCTCACCCAGCACCCCTGCTGAAACAGCAGCCAACGCCGCTGTGTTTTCCAGAAGTGCTGCCATCATCCGGTTCAGCCAGCAGATGCTTCGCAACCTTTGCCCCCAGCGCCTGCCTGGCGGTACGCTTACGCTGCCTCGCCTCCGGCAGTGACATACCCAGATGCGGCACACCACGCTCTTTGGCCAGGCGGGTCTGCTTTTTCCTTTCCTCAAGGCGACTGCGCTTGTCCGCGGTCAGAACATCATGACAGCGCTCACAGCAGACGCCCTCTTCATAATGTTCAGACTGCTTATCGGCCTCAGCCAATGGCCAGCGGCAACCTCGGCAGAGTACATAATCACCCTCTTTCAAGGCATGCTTCACAGTTACCCGGTCATCGAAGACGAAGCACTCACCCTGCCACAAACTCTCATCTTCAGGCACCTCTTCGAGATATTTCAGAATGCCGCCCTTCAGATGAAACACCTCTTCATAACCCTGCTGCAACATATAGGCCGAAGCTTTTTCACAGCGGATACCGCCGGTACAGAACATCGCCACTTTTTTATGTTTCAGCGGATCGCAATGGGCCTGCACATAATCGGGAAACTGGCGGAAAGAGGTCGTATTCGGATCCAGCGCACCTTTGAATGTGCCGATCTCATATTCGTAATCATTGCGCGTATCAATCACCAGCACATCAGGATCAGCGATTACGGCATTCCACGCTTGCGGCTCAACATAGGTACCCACACATTCAGTCGGTGACACCCCTTCCACGCCGAGCGTAACGATCTCCTTTTTCAGTTTCACCTTCATGCGATAAAACGGCCATGTCGTGGCCGCCGACTCTTTATGTTCGAGTCCCTGCAGACGCGCATCACTGCGCAGGTGAACAAGCAGCGCATCGATATCTTCACGTGAACCTGCCACCGTGCCATTGATGCCTTCGTCGGCCAGCAACAGTGAGCCCTTAATGCCGTGTCCGATACAAAACTGCTGCAATGGTTCACGCATGGCCCGGTAATGATCCAGTTTGGCAAAGTGATAGAGTGCTGCAACGATGATTTTCAAATGCTCTCCGGATGACTGTTTATAGATGCGCATGTGAAGCATGTGTGTGCTCACACCTTACGCAATATATGTCGTGGCACAGGCTGACCCAGCCCCTGTTTTTATGAAAGCTTTAGCATGTGCGCGGCAAAAGCTGCTCCGCATGCATCAGTGCCGGATGGATTGGGGCAAGATCGCTTTATTTATGTAAGCCGCGAAGCCGGGCTGCCAGCGCCGGAGCAAAGAGCATAAACAGCAGGCCCAGAGGCATCAATCCGCCTTCCGCCATATTGTAATCTGAAAACATACGCTGCCGGGAATAACCGAGTGCTGCACCGAGACTGAATTCAAAGAGAACGATCAACACGACCCAGAGCAGCCCGACTATGAACTGCGCCCCGAACGATCTGGCATTGATCCAGCGAACAGAACCCCACGCAATGGCGAAGATGATCGCAGAGCCGATCAATACGCCAAGCTGGCGCGCAGCTAGCTCTCCTGTCAGCGGAACAATATAGAGCTGCCGGATGATGCCATGCATGGATTCGGCAATGACAATCAGAACCCATACCACCAGGACCCTGGACCAGCACAGATCACAACTGCTCCTCAAATGACCTGTTTGCAACGTCAAACCTGTTAATCCGGGCGGCCCAAATGGGTGATATCGGTTAAAAATCCGTACTCATTGGCGCCGAGCCGGGCAACGGGATCAAGCTTCAGGGCATCAACTTTGATGCGTCCGTTTTCTAGCACGTCCGCCACTGTATCATCGATAAACATCTGCTTGATCTGGACAAACAACAGGCTTTGCGGCCCTGCCCCGATCTCCCTGATCTCATAGAGTGCGCAACCGTAAGCTACCTTGGCATCGGCCAGGCGTGGCAAAACAAAATCTCCAAAGGGCTGCACAGACAAGCCCAGCTCTGCCACTTCGGAAACATCATCGGCCAGGGTGGCGCTGCTGGCATTCATGGCCTCCAGCATGGGACGATCAGGGATATGGATAACGCAAAACCCGCTACGCTCCAGATTGATGCGGGTATCCTTGAATCCCCCTGTGGGTTTCAGGCCAAGCGACAGCATCAACAACGGTGGTTCGGAACATACGGCGGTAAAAAAGGAGAAGGGAGCAAGGTTGTAGCTGCCGTTCGCGTGCTCAGTCAGCACCCATGCAATCGGTCGCGGCATCAGGGTCTGAATGGTTTGGAAGTAGCGTTGTCCGCTCTCTATAGCTGAAAAATCAACAATCAAAATATCGTTCCCCTATCGCATACCACCCCATCAACGCGCATCGCTGCCTGCCCTTACCTGCCCCGACAGCTATCCATGTTGATGGCGCTTGGGCAGCACCCAGTTCGGGCGCATGAAATGGCAGGTATAACCGTCCGGATCATGCAGCAGATAATCCTGATGCTCGGCTTCCGCTTCCCAGAAATCGCCCGCGGCGGCAACTTCCGTCACAACCTTCCCGGGCCACAAGTTGCTCGCTTCGACATCGGCAATGGTGTCGAGAGCGACCGCTTTCTGTGCCGCATCGACATAATAGATGGCCGAGCGATACGATAAGCCGCGATCATTTCCCTGACGATTCGGTGTCGTGGGATCGTGAATCTGGAAAAAGAATTCCAGTAGAGCCACTTGCAAAAGCCTGAGTAAAATTGAATGTCAGCGCCTGAGCCGTTGGATTAATCGTTTTAATTATCGCTCTCCCTGCGGGTTTCTCCAGGTTGAGTTATTTTTCCGGCGTTTTCCGGTTTT
>Ga0210044_10003474_pt1 | contig 22487 bp, 23 predicted proteins | sample CryGey13umfilter_2_FD_183959 | JGI IMG/M metagenome (GOLD analysis project Ga0210044, IMG submission 183959) | Groundwater microbial communities from aquifer in Utah, USA - Crystal Geyser 4/9/14 3 um filter (SPAdes) (version 2) | ecosystem: Environmental > Aquatic > Deep subsurface >... | reverse complement strand
CCGGTCGCTGTAGAATTCCGTAATTTCTGCGCCGCTGCCCGTGCCTGTGTTGAAAAGCCGTGAAAATAATTTTGCCATAATGATCTCCCTGTTATATATTTATTTTATGGATAATAGAAAAACCTGTCTGTTATGTCAAGAAACAGTGGCGCGCATTCGGGGAAGAACTGGAAAATCTACGGTGTAATCACCCTTTGAAAAAAGAGTTTCGTAACAAAGTCGGTTATAGACTGTTCACTGCGACATATCAAAATAGCGCCATCGGTCTGCCAATAATCAGGAGTCCGGCTATAATAAACAGCAAATGCTTGCCATCGGTGCGGTTCTCAATTACAAAATGGTGATGGATATTGAATATACAAAACTTCCCGGTGGTTTGCAGGTGATGACAGATTCTGTTCCTTCCGTGGAAAGTGTGGCTGTCGGGGTCTGGGTTGATGTTGGAACCCGTCATGAGGATCTTTGCTATAATGGCATCTCCCATATGGTCGAGCATATGATGTTCAAGGGAACGCCCACGCGTAGCGCGGTGCAGATCGCCGAACAGATCGAGGATGTCGGCGGCCAGATGAATGCCTATACAAGCCGCGAGATTACTTCCTATCATATGCATCTGCTGAAAGAAGATTTGCCGCTGGCAATGGAAGTGCTGGCTGATATTGTCCAGCATCCTGCGATGCCTGATGAGGAAATCGAGCGGGAACGGGGTGTCATTCTGCAGGAAATTGGTATGACAATGGATACGCCGGATGATGTTGTCTTTGATTATTATCAGGAAACAGCCTATCCCGATCAGGCGCTGGGCGCGCCGATTCTGGGACGGAGCCATATTGTCGAGTCTATGACCCGTGATACGTTACAGGACTATGTGCGGCGTTTTTATACCCCGTCCAATCTGGTGATTTCCGTATCGGGAAATGCCGATCATAAAACCATGCTTGATCTTGCCGGAACGCTGTTTAATGATTTGCCGTCCGATGAGGGATTTACGTTTGACAGGGCTGCTTATCAGGGCGGCGAAACCCGTCTGGAAAAAGAACTGGAACAAAGCCATATTGTTCTTGGTTTTGAAGGTATTCCGCGCAGTGATGACGATTTCTATGCGGCGGCAATATTATCCACGATTCTGGGCGGCGGCATGTCTTCCCGGCTGTTCCAGGAGGTACGCGAAAAGCGTGGTCTGGTCTATTCGGTGTTTTCACATCATGCGGCCTATCAGGATGCCGGACAGTTTATGATTTATGCCGGCACAAGCCCTGAGAAACTGTCCGAGCTTATGCCTGTTCTATGTGATGAGATCGGCAGGGCACAAAAACTTGTCAGTACGCAGGAAATCAAGCGCGCCAAAGCGCAGATCAGGGCAGAAATGCTGATGGGACTTGAATCAATGATGCGTCGTGTCAATCAACATGCCAAACATTTAATTCATTTTGGCACGATCCCTGATTTTGAAGAAAAACTGAAAAAACTTGATGCTGTGAGCGAGGCAGATATCTGCAAAACCGCCACAAGAATTTTCAGGACAAAGCCAACGTTGGCGGCACTAGGGTCTTTGGGTAAACTGGAAGAGTATGATTCGATTGTGAAAAGACTGGCGGTGTAAATACAGATGACGCATTCTCATAAAGTTCTTGCTGAAAATATTGATTATCTGGTGGCCAATTATGACCAGAAGCCGGATTTCAAAAAATTGCATAAAGAAAGTGGTGGAATCAATTTTGAGGATTTGAGCCGCTATATGAAGATGCGCCATTATAGTGAAATTTCTGGACATGATGAAAGAAACATTTCTTCTGCTATATCTTTTGAATCATTTGTTTCTTTGAAAATAAAAACACCGGAAGCGCCCGATTATAAAGGAAAAGGCCGGCGCATTATCTACGGGTTTTATCCCACGGAGCTTGGCGAAATTATGGTGGGGCAGACGGAAGACGGGATTTGTTATCTGGGGTTTCTGGTTGACCAGAACCGGGATGTGGCACTTGGCAAGATGAAGCAGCATTTCCGTGATGCTGTGTTTTCTGAAAATGACGGTCTTATTTGCGAATCTTCTGAACAAATCATGCGGATCTGGCATGGTAACGGAGACAAGGCGCATCCGCTTTCCCTTGATTTGCACGGGACGGATTTACAAACTCTGGTCTGGAAGGAGCTTTTGAAAATTCCGGTATGCCAGACAGTGACGTATCAATATATCGCGCAAAAACTGGGAAAGCCCAAAGCATCGCGGGCAATCGGCAATGCTGTCGGTGCCAATCCCGTATCACTTCTTGTCCCCTGCCACCGCGTCATCCGCAGCACGGGACTCATTGATAATTACGGATGGGGCAGTCCCCGTAAAAAACTGTTACTGGGGTTTGAGACAATGATCTTTGGCGCGGAAAAACGCGACTTCACGATAGTGTAACTCTTATTTCTATAGAATCTGCTTATATTATAAACAACGATAACGCGGATTTACGGGTTCTTCTGTTCGGGCTCCCAGAAAACCGGATGTCTTGCCAGAATATAATCTGCTATAACTTTTCCGGCTTCATCGGTTTTCAGTGATGGGTCGACAAAAATTGTTTTATTATCCCTGTCATACATAACCTTTTTTTCGGTGATATTTGCCGCAAAACAAACTTTAATTCCGGCATTTTGAATGTTATGAAACGCTTCCAGGGGTTTGCCACTCAGTTCTGGGCTGCCGGGAAGAAGATCCTGCTTTTCCAGTGTCTCTGTAAGGCTTTTCGTCAGTTTCTCCATTTTTATAAATGTTTCTTCCTGAAGCCCATCAACACAGGTCGCAGAGCTTTTTATAAAATAGCCTTCAACATTGTTAAGTTCTTCAGATACTCTTCCGCATCCCGCTAACGTGAATAGAAGAGACAGCCCGGCAAGGCCACAGGTCGCTTGTTTTGCATTTATCATCTCAAAAGTCCTTTTTTATTCTTGAATAAAAAAATTTATAACAAATAATTTTTTATGTCAAAAATAAGTTACAAAAAAACCAGATCGGTCTTTTCTCTTTTGTGAAGCTGTGCCATATAAAGCTTATGCGGTTTTTGTGGTACACATTTTTGGCTTTGTTTTCGCTCGGCATGCTTGGTCTTGTCGTGGCTGTTGGGGGCACAATTTATGTTATTTCTTATTATAGCCGGGATTTGCCGGATTATTCCGTTCTCAAGGATTACAAACCCGATGTCATGACCCGTGTTTACGCTGGAAATGGAAAGCTTTCTGCCGAATTTGCAACGGAACAACGGGTTTTTGTGCCGATTGATGAAATTCCAGCTATTGTCAAACAGGCCTTTATCGCTGCAGAGGACAAGAATTTTTACAGTCATCAGGGTCTGGACTATTTTGCGATTGCCCGTGCCATGATTAAAAATCTACAAGGTGAAAGCCTGCAAGGGGCATCAACCATTACCCAGCAGGTTGCCAAAAATTTTCTGCTGAGTAACGAGCGCACCTATACAAGGAAGATTCGCGAGGCCATCCTGTCCTTCCGGATGGAACGGGCGTTGAGCAAGGATCGATTGCTGGAACTGTATCTGAACGAGATCTATCTCGGCGAAGGATCTTATGGCGTGGCGGCGGCGGCGCTGAGTTATTTTAATAAGTCTCTGGAAGAACTCGATATCCATGAAATGGCTTTTTTGGCCGCCCTGCCGAAAGCGCCGAGCGATTATCATCCCGTACGTCATTACGAGAATGCGTTGCAGCGTCGGAACTGGGTAATCGGACGGATGAGAGATGATGACTATATCACAAAAGAGCAGGCCGAGCTTGCCCATGCTTCTGCTTTACGGATGAATAAACGCAAGGATGTGGGGATTATTGACGCGCCTTATTTTACCGAGGAAGTCCGACGTGAATTAATTGAAAAATATGGCGGGGACAGCCTGTATCGGGGGGGGCTTGCGGTTCGCACCAGCCTTGATCCACGCTTGCAGGAAATCGCCGTTCGTGCCCTGCGTGAAGGGCTTGTGGCTTATGATAAGCGACATGGTTGGCGCGGCGCCCTTACCCACTGGAAAGAGACGCAGGACTGGAAAGAAAAACTGCAGAAATTCGAACGCCCGGATAGCATGATGAAAAACTGGCGACTGGCTGTTGTTCTGGGTGTCAGTGCTAATGAAGCCACGATAGGTTTTGATGACGGGTCACGCGGGAAACTGGAAAAGCAGTATCTGACATGGGCGCGGAGAACACAGAAAAACGGGAATGTCGGGGCTGAGGTCACATCGGCACGGGATGTTCTGGATAAAGGTGATGTCATTATGGTTGATGAGGTCACGCTGGAGGATGGAAAGAAAGTTCTCGGTCTGCGCCAGATCCCCGCAATCAACGGTGCATTGATCGCCATGGATCCGCATACAGGCCGCGTTCTGGCGATGCAGGGGGGCTGGTCTTTCGGGGAAAGCGAGTTTAACCGCGCAACGCAGGCATGGCGGCAGCCGGGTTCTGCTTTCAAGCCGTTTGTGTATGTTGCCGCGCTTGATAAAGGATTTACTCCGGCAACTCTGGTGCTGGACGCACCTTTTGTGATTGATCAGGGGCCGGGACTTCCCAAATGGCGCCCTACAAATTATTCCAATGAATATTATGGTCCTACGCCGATTCGGGTTGGTATTGAAAAATCGCGGAATCTGATGACCGTTCGTCTGGCCGATTTTGTCGGGATGCCCGATATTATTAAATATGCTAAAAAATTTGGCGTGATTCAGGATATGCCGCCGCATCTATCCAACGCGCTTGGTTCTGGTGAAACCACTTTATTGCGCCTGACAACGGGTTATGCCCAGTTTGTCAATGGCGGTAAAAAAATTACACCGACTTTTATCGACCGGATTCAGGATCGCCGTGGCCAGACGATTTATAATTATGATCACCGCCCCTGCAAGGATTGTGGCACTCTGATCGAGTGGCAAGGACAGCCAACACCGGAGCTTGTCGATACAAGGCAACAGATTGCCGATCCACGCAAGGCATACCAGATTGTTTCCATGCTCGAAGGGGTTGTCCAGCGCGGGACAGCCGTTCGTATTAAAACTTTAAACAGGCCACTGGCAGGGAAAACCGGAACGACCAATGATTCCAAGGATACATGGTTTATCGGTTTCTCACCCGATCTCGTGGTCGGCGTCTTTGCCGGATTTGACGAACCACGTTCTCTGGGGCGTAAGGAAACGGGAGCTTCTGTGGCAGTCCCTATTTTTCGTGATTTCATGGAAGCGGCTCTGGAGGGGACTCCGCCGACCCCTTTCCGTGTGCCGCGTGGTGTCCGTCAGGTACAGATCAATGCAGAAACAGGCGCACGCGCTAGGCCCGGTGATGAAAAAGTGATCTGGGAATCCTTTCTGATTGGTACAGAACCCAGTGATAAAGTTTATATACTGGACGGGAAAGGCATAAGCCTGATGCCCGGCATGAATAGCGATAATAGCCAGCAAACCGGAGCAAGTACAGGAACAGGCGGCCTTTACTGATTGTTTTTATTCTGCCAATAAATCAAGAAAAACGCGTGCGGCTTCAAGATCGCGTTTTATGGCGTCCTGCTTTTTCTCCTGCAAGGGAGCGGCACCGTGTTCGGCTTCATTATAGATTTCTGCTTTATAAATCTCGTCAATATGAGCGGCTTCATAAAGCTGTGCGGCTGTTGCGTCTCCGGCAACAAAAACCAGTCCTAATACAAGAGAGCCGGTTAAAACCGTGACCATCTGCAATATTGTAAATTCAAAATCCGTCATAGCTTCTATAGTTGCAGCCACGTGATTATGAGCCTCTTCCGGCTGTTTAAGTGCTTTTAAATCCGTCGTGGTTGCCAGTGTCTGTCCGTATTTACCCTGAAACCATATCAGCCATTGATCCCATCCTTCTGCTTGACGTTGCGCTAATATAGGGGGGAATGCAGTACGATAACAAAGCAGATCGGTGTCTAGATAAGCGAGTATTTTTTCTGTCATTCCGGCACGGCCTGTCGTGACATGATCTTGTGCTGTGGTAAGAATCTGTGTTAACGGCATGGTGTCGGGAAGAATAGTTTCCCGTTGCGCTGCCCATTCTTTGGCAACATCATCGGCCAGCGCCCGTGTCGGTGCTGTCAGGATTTCCCGCGCCGGAGTCCTGACCGGTTTACCATCCAGATGAATGGCAAAGCCGCCGGATATCTTTGCCGAAGAAACAAGCTTATAGAATTTTTTCATGATCCGGTCTTATTTTCCTTCTTTTTCAGGATGCCCGATAAATTCATAACAGGGATGACTTTCAATCAATCCGAGATCCGTCATACTAAAAACAAAAAAAGCCGGATTGACAATGCCAGGCGCAAAGCCGCCCGGTTTTTCAAAAAGTGAAAAGCGGTCGGTTGTGATGGTGGGATGTAAAGAAGATCCCGTAAGACGGACAGCCGTTGCACCATCCAGTAGGGCAGGATTTTTTGCTTTCGGTTCCAGTTTCAGATCCACTGTATTTTTAAAAATATTGATCTGTCCTTCGCCAATCACAGTGATACGCGAAGTATCCAGAAAAAATGGCTCCGCTGTGGCGATACTGTCCCTGATTTTAAAATCGGCAATCATGCAGTTTAGTGTGGTTCTGTCATTCTCATCAAGGGAGGGTAACATGGCATTCACGAGTCCTGCGCCCCATATATCCAGTGCGGCACTTGCCATCGTTCCTTTTCCGGCAATAAGAACAGCTTCCCCCGCAAGATTTTGCAAAAGCGCGTTATAGGTTTTTCCTGCGCTTGTAAGGGACATCCTGATATCCGCTTTTCCTGAAACATTCTCGTGATCAAACATCACGCTCTGATAATGTCCGTAATCCCAGTCCTTTAAAGAGGCATCGACCGTCAGGGAGGCGGGTTGTATTTCTGTATTCAACCGGATCGTGGAAGCAAGATCTCCGCCGCTGATTTTTCCTGAAGCCATTGCTTCGAATAACTGGTTTTTGCCGCCTTTGATTGCGATAGAAACATGCCCCAGATCGCCATAAAGTGCCCGCAATTCATCAATTTTAATTTTAAATTCTGTTTCTTTTTCCTGATAGGCAATGGGTCGGTCTTTGTGGCTATCCTGCTTTGCAAGCTTCTGATAAAGAGCCTGTATCTGTGATAATATTCTGATATCAGCCAGTGCCAGAACCGGAAAAAAAAGATCGCCGCTGATCTGTTTTTCGTTCGTTTTGATAGTGGCCTGAAGTGTACTGCTGCTGCCAAAGGATATATCAGCCGTAAAGGAATTTTTGGTAAGGCTGTGTCTCAAAGAAAGATCACCGGAAAGAGTGGTATCGGGCGTTCGCAATGCGGCATTTTTGATTTCAATACCCCCTCTTGAAGCGCTTTCAATATCGCCATGAATTCTGATGTTGCCAAATGACGCTTTAAAATTCCCGTTTTTGGCAACCCTGTAGGTTTCTTTTTCTCTTTCCATTGTCAGAGCAGCAGAAATTCCGTCAGCGCCATATCTCCCGTCCAGAACCAGAGCAGGACGCTCTCCTTCGTTTTCTTGAAGAGATAGTGTGTTGATTACAAGATTCTGTTCTCCAAAAATTCCGGCTTCTGCGTTCAAATTCTTCAGAGTCAGCGTTTTAAACCGTTTGCGCGTAAACATCATATCAAAAAAACCAGCGGTAAACTCTGCTGTTTTTACGGTAAACACCGGATCGTCTCTGTCTTTCTTGCGAAACGTAATGTCTGCTATATCCAGATGAAGATCAGGGAAAAAGGACATTTCGTTGAAAACACCGATTTCGGCTCTTATGCCAAAAGATTGTGTCAGATAATCCTCAATGCCTTTTTTCAAGGCCGCATTATCACCGCCGATCATGGCGAGAATGACAATACTCATCGCAAATAACGCCGCCAGCACCAATCCTATTTTGAAAAAACGCCGTAACCAGACCCCAAGCCGTGTCCGTTTGGCCAGCTTTTCACGCTTTTCCATTTCCTTGATACGTTTTTCATCTTCGATAAAAAGAACCATGTAAAACTGCTTTTCTTTTTTTACTGCGGATCAGCGAAAGGATCATCCTTAAAACCGGGATCAAAACCAAGCTCCCGCCAGCTTTTTTTAAGCTCTTCGGGAAGCGGAGCGGAAAAATCCAGCATTTTATCTTCCAGAGGATGCTGCAAAATCAACCGTCTTGCGTGAAGATGCAACCGTTTGGCTATGGCGACATCTTCCAGCTCTTCACAAATAAAACCGCCATATTTTCCATCACCCAGCACAGGGCATCCCAATACATCCGATGCATGAACCCTGATCTGGTGCGTCCTGCCTGTGCGCGGCCAGAAAGCAATAAAGGCAGCGGCTGTCCCAAGTTTATCCAGCAGAACAAAATCTGTTTCGGCATATTTTCCTTCGTCATCATCAATGACCATTTTATCCTTGATAGGGCCGCCTGCCTTGATAAGAGGGGCTTTGATCGTTCCTGCGTTTCTTTCAGGAACACCGACAGTCACTGCCCAGTATATCTTTCGGACTTCGCGGTTTTTAAAAGATTTCCCCAGCCGCCGTACCGCTTCTGCGGATCGTGCCGCGAGAAGGATGCCAGACGTATCACGGTCAAGCCGATGGATGAGACGCGGAATCATATCGTTTTTCATTAATAAAGGAAAATAGGCATCAATATGGTGCTCAACTCCCCCGCCGCCCTGACTGGCGAGTCCTGCGGGCTTGTTAAAAGCGATGATATCGCCGTCATCATAGATCACCAGAGACCGGATATAGGCCTGGTCATTCTCTGTAAAAACCCGCTCTTTTTTCACGCGTTCAGGCTTGTCCTCAATCGGCGGAATGCGGACTTTCTGTCCGGCAATAAGGCGTGTATCCATTTTACTTTTTATCTCGTCAACACGGATGGCGCCCTTGCGAATCAGTTTTTGCGCAAGACCATAGGGTAATTCAGGAACACATTTTTTCAGCCAGCGGTCAAGGCGTTGCCCGTCATCTTCCGGGCCGACAGTAATATGGCGAACGTCACTCATGAGATCACCGCACGTATCAAAAACATTCCCGCGAATAATCCGCAAAGTGCCAGAATGACCGAACCGATAATATAAAAAGACGCCGCTGCCAGAGCGCCGCGCTCCAGTAATGATACAGCATCAAGAGAAAATGTTGAAAATGTTGTGAAAGCACCCAATAGGCCAACAGTCAGAAAAGCTTTTATTGCCTGCGACGGGTCTGCGATATGCGCAAATCCTGAAATCAGACATCCCATAACAAAAGATCCCGTGATATTTATAATAAAAATACCCCATGGAAATCCGGTACCAAAAAGATGCGCCGCGCCACTATTGATAAAGTGGCGCAACACCGCCCCGATGGCTCCGCCTGCCGCTATTGCCAGTATAAGTTTCATAATAACCCATTCTTAAAGAATTGCCGCCAGTAACACAAGAAGACCGAAAGCCTGATTGGATTTAAAGACTTCCAGAGAGCTTTCGGGGTCGTCCCTGTCCCATGCTTTCACCTGCCCCAGAAGATGCGCCCCCGATAATATTAACAGCATAACAGAAGACAGACCCGCTCCCACGAGAAAAAATGCCGCCACAAAGAAAATCATCGCCATGGTATAGAATATAGCCACATAATTTTTGCTATTCTCGCCAAAACGCAAAGCCGTTGATCTGATGCCGATCCGCATATCATCTTCCCTATCCTGATGCGCATAGATTGTGTCATAGCCCAGTGTCCAGAAAATTCCGCCGCCATAAAGCAGCAGGGAAGGCAGTGAAATAACATCATTCACTGCCGCCCATCCCATTAAAGCGCCAAAATTGAAGGTTATGCCAAGAAAAAGCTGCGGCCACCATGTCCAGCGTTTCATCAGCGGGTAAAGAATAATCAGCGGCAGTACCATAAATCCAAGCAAAACTGTGACCAGAGACATCTGGCATAAAATTATAAGCCCTGCCAGAAGCAGAGCTCCCAACAGTATAAAAGCCTGCATGGGGGAAACTGTTCCCGTCGCGAGCGGTCTTGTGGCGGTTCGTGCGACAGCCCGATCAAATTTCTGATCCCATAAGTCGTTTATAATGCAGCCTGCTCCCCGCATGATGACAGCGCCCATGGCAAACAGGATCAGTAATCTGAAAATTTCACCTTCAATACCGCGACTGCCACCTGCTGCCAGTATAAGTGCCCACCAGCCGGGGAGCAGCAGAAGCCATGTCCCGACCGGCCTGTCAAGCCGCATCAGATAGGCATAAGGCTGCAGCCGGCATGGAAGAAAACGCTCTACCACATTCCCGCTCTTGATATCCGTGTGTTTTTTTGTATTAGTATCAGTCATGTTCAAGGATGATTATATAAAGCTGCCGCGCCTGTATGTCGATCAGGAATTAAAAGAAAATGCTGTTATTCTGTTCGCTGCCGAACAGTCACATTATCTTAAAAATGTTATGCGCCGTAAAGAAGGCGATAACGTCCGTCTTTTTAATGGCAGGGATGGTGAGTGGCTGGCGGTTTTTACGGCATTTGAAAAGAAAAGTGTAACCGCAAATTCTGTGCGGCAGCTTCTGGCGCAGCCGGAAAGAACGCGGGAGATTCATCTGGCTTTCGCGCCGATCAAAAAAGCGCGCATGGATTTTCTCATTGAAAAAGCGGTCGAACTTGGTGCAACCCATTTGCATCCTGTTCTGACCCATAATACCGAAATGCGGCAGATTAACGAAACGCGCCTGCGTGCCCAGATTATCGAAGCTGCCGAACAATGCGAGCGCCTCGATATTCCGGTGGTATATCCCCTACAGACTTTGGAAAATTTTATTGGGAACTGGCAGCAGCCGATCCCTGTTATGGCCTGTTTTGAACGTTCTGAAGCCCCGTTCATTGATGATGTTATGAACAATAAAAAGGATGTCGCTTTTCTAATTGGTTCCGAGGGCGGTTTTTCGGAAATAGAAAAGGAGCGACTTCTGAAGCAACAAATAATTATCCCTGTATCCCTGGGTCACCGTATCTTTCGGAGTGAAACGGCTGCCCTTTTTGTTCTATCCAGAATATAAATTTTTTATTGAAAGCGACCAGAGACGAATTAATGTTCCGGAAATATCAAAAAATATTCCGGGGCTTCATTTATAATTACAGGAAAATGTTTTCAAAGAAGGAAAATCTTCTTTGAAAACTCTCTTGCATAGCTCGTAATTTTCAGTGTATCTAGAATGCTGTATCTGGCATATTCTTTTTGATTTATGCCTGTTTGAAAATTTTACGGTACAGATTATGATCAAAACCATGATGAAAAAAATATCCCGGCTTTTTGCTTTCTTGCTACTAGCCGTATTTTCCCTTGCACCAGCAGGATTTGCGCTGGCAAATGGCTCCGTACTTTGGGAGACTGGTCTGCAGGAGGCTGTGACGCCAACGATGGAGCGTATTAATGATTTTCATAATTTGCTTCTTTATATCACTGTCGCAATTACTGTTTTTGTCATTCTTCTGCTCTTATATATTGTGGTGCGTTTTAGTGCCAAGAGGAATAAAACGCCCTCCAAAACAACGCATAATACTTTGCTGGAAGTGGTCTGGACGGTGATCCCGGTTCTGATTTTAGTGATTATTGCCATCCCTTCACTTAAGCTGCTCTATTACGCAGACAGGACAGCAGAACCGGAAATGACAATCAAGGTAACGGGATATCAATGGTATTGGGGTTATGAATATCCTGATTACGATGACCTTGCCTTTAATTCCTATATGATTCCAGATGCGGATATTGATAGCGCGAAAGGGCAAAAACGATTGCTTTCGGTTGATAACCAGCTTGTTCTGCCTGTTGATACGAATATACAGATTCTTGTGACGGCCGCCGATGTGATTCATTCTTTTGCGATGCCCGCATTCGGTATCAAGCTTGATGCCGTTCCCGGGCGAACCAATGAAACATGGACCCGTGTTGAAAAAGAAGGCACTTATTACGGCCAGTGTTCAGAGCTCTGTGGTAAAAATCATGCCTATATGCCGATCGAGATACGTGCTGTCTCCAAGGAAGAGTTTCAGGAGTGGGTTGCATTTGCCAAAGAAAAATATGCATCTTACGATGATTTCAAAGCCCAGCGTACAATGAGGCTGGCCCAACGAGGAGAGACCGAGTAAATGAGCGCAGTTCAAGCCGTAGCAGGCAGTCACGATGATCACCATGACCATAAGCCGGGTTTCTTTACCCGCTGGTTCTGTTCTACCAATCATAAGGATATCGGAACGCTTTATATGATCTTTGCGATTATCGCAGGGCTGATTGGCGGGGGTTTTTCGATGTTTATGCGGATGGAACTACAAAATCCCGGCGTCCAGTTTATGCTTGATGATGCTGGAAATCCTGATGGCAATATGTGGAACGTCTTTGTCACGGCGCATGGTTTGATTATGGTGTTTTTTGTTGTTATGCCCGCTTTGATCGGCGGATTTGGCAACTGGTTTATACCGCTTATGATCGGGGCGCCCGATATGGCGTTTCCGCGCATGAACAATATTTCTTTCTGGCTTCTTGTGCCGGCTTTTCTGCTTCTGCTGCTCTCTGCTGTGATCGGCGGGGGTGTGGGAACAGGCTGGACATTATATCCACCGTTATCAGGCATTGTCGGGCATCCTGATATCGGGGTTGATATGGCTATTTTTTCTCTTCATCTGGCAGGTGCCAGCTCGATTCTGGGTGCTGCCAATTTTATTACCACTATATTCAATATGCGCGCGCCGGGCATGACTCTACATAAGATGCCACTTTTTGTCTGGTCAATACTAATCACGGCGTTTTTGCTGGTGCTGTCCCTGCCTGTTCTGGGCGGCGCGATTACAATGTTGCTAACAGACCGCAATTTCGGAACGTCCTTTTTTAATCCTGAAGGCGGCGGTGACCCGATCCTGTTCCAGCATCTTTTCTGGTTCTTCGGTCACCCTGAAGTGTATATTATGATTTTGCCCGCTTTCGGGATTGTCAGCCAGATTGTTTCAACATTTTCCAAAAAACCTATTTTTGGCTATCTTGGCATGGCCTATGCAATGATGGCTATCGGGTTTGTCGGTTTTATCGTTTGGGCGCACCATATGTTTACGGTGGGTCTTGATGTGAATACTCGTGCCTATTTTACAACAGCGACAATGATCATTGCCGTTCCGACAGGTATAAAAATATTTTCATGGCTCGCCACAATGTGGGGGGGATCTATCGAATTTAAAACACCGATGCTCTGGGCGCTGGGCTTTATTGTCCTGTTTACCATTGGCGGGGTCACGGGCGTTGTTCTTGCCAATTCCGGTATGGATTTGTCTCTGCATGATACTTATTACGTGATTGCACATTTCCACTATGTTCTTTCATTAGGCGCTGTATTTGCCATTTTTGCCGGCTGGTATTACTGGTTCGGGAAAATGACCGGACGGCTTTATCCTGAATGGACAGGACAGTTGCATTTCTGGATCACGTTTATTGGCGTTAATATCCTGTTTTTCCCGCAACATTTCCTCGGTCTTGCCGGAATGCCGCGTCGGATCGTTGATTATCCTGATGCTTTTGCCGGCTGGAACGAAGTGTCATCCTATGGTGCGTATATAGCAGGGTCAGGCGTTATCTGGTTCCTTCTGATTACAGCCTACACCATGTTTTTCGGGAAAAAGGCAACGGATAATTACTGGAATGTTGAGCCGCAGGTTATGACTCTGGAGTGGACATTGTCATCCCCGCCACCTTTCCACCAGTTTGAAATTCAGCCTAAGATCAAATAATTTTGATAAAGGGGGCGATGCCGGATTTGTTATTCGTTGGAATGAAATGATTCCGGCATCGCTCTTATTTCTGAAAGAAGAGCCTGTGCTTCTTGCCGATCGCGAATATGGGGTGCTTTTGTGATATAGTCCTCAAGAGCGGTTATAGCTTCAATATGGTTTCCTGTGCGGGCAAAAAGAATGCCGGCATCAAATTGCAGGCGGAATTCCTGTGGCGCTAATGCCCGCATCGCCAGAACACTTTGAAGCGCTCCTGCGTAATCTTCTGTCTCAATCTGGCGCAATTTTATATGATTTTGCAGCCCGACCAGAAGGGCGCGGCGCGAGAGAGGCTCGTAAGAGCGGGAAGACAGCTCTGCATCGGCACCTTTGATCTGTTTGACAAGATGCCGTAAATCGGGGGCTTGTAAAATCTTGCAATGGTGAAAGGGATCAAAAAGGAGCCTCTTCCCATCTTTTTCCAGACGTACAATAAAATAACCAGAAAAATCAAGCCCATAACATTCCCAGTCCTGAGCTTGCGCAACATGAAGATAAAGAATAGCAAGCGCCATACTATGGCCTTTTCCCCGATCAATAACGCGAATCATATCGGCATTCTGGATATGCTCCGGTCTGTCAAAATCTCCTTCATAGTGATACCGATTTGTAAGAATATGTTTTAATGCGGCATAGCGTAGTTCAAGAGATTTTGTCCGGCTTTTTTTTAATAATGTTTCATAATCTTGCGCAACGGCTTCACATAGTTTTCTGATATGATGACGATAGCGATCCAGTGTCTTGTCAGGGTGGAATAAAGAAGCAAGTAATAAGGACGTTTCGGCAAGATCAATGTCCCGATCCGGTAATTTTCCGAAATCCGTAAAGGACTTTATTGCAGAATTCATTGATCCGGCCAGTATAGTTCCTCGCTTTCAACGGTCTGGTTGCGGGTGGGTGCTGTCATAACATTACTATTCCCACTGTTGCCAGCGTTACGATTGTCTTGCGAAGAGGGCTGAAGTGCCCGTGGAGTCTCGCCCGCCATCTTGACATAGTTCACGACTTGCATGACATGCGGAATGGTGCGGGCAACCTCGATCACTTTATTAAGCTCCGCCTGATTTTGGGCAACGCCCATTAAATAAACGGTACCAGCGACCGTATCAATAGAGTAATTGATGGACTGGATATTGCGATCAAATGTCATAGCGGTACGCAATCTGGTTGTAATCCACTGGTCACGGACATATCCGGGAAGGCCTTCTCCTTCGGCAACACGAATCTCGTTAATGACTTGTGATACACCTTCAACTTGCCATGCCAGACGAACGGCCTCTACGCGGTGATCAGGATTCTGGACAACGCCGGTAATGAGTACGCGCCCCTGATTGACTGTCAGATTCAGCTTTGTAAATGTTCCCAGATCATAACGAAACCATTTGTCACTGATGAGAGCCTTTATTTTCAAATCACTGGCAGTGCTGCTGATTCCGCCTTCCCGTGCCGCCGATATGCCGAGCGCTGCGCCCGCTCCTGCCGCTGCACCGATCGGGGAACAGGATGCTAATAATATCAGAGCCATAATAGACAGAAAAATATTTTTCATGGTAAAAGCCTCTAGAATTTGAATAGAAAGATGAGCATGGGATTCGAAAACAAAACTATTATACAGAAACTTGCCAGGCATTGTCCAGATGCTCCCAGTAAAAGGGGGGGGCAATTGCGATCAGATCAAAGCGCATTCCATAGTTAGAAAAGGCACTGTGACGTGCGATGAAATAGCCTGCGGCGCGAATGATCCGTTTTTTCATATGCGGCGTTAGGGCTTGTAAAGCTGTGGATAAATTGTGTCTGGCTTTAACCTCGATAAAAATAATTATATTTTTATGCGAGGCGATAAGGTCGATTTCTCCGACTGGCGTTTTATAGCGCTTTGCCAGAATTTTATAGCCACGCAGCCGTAATCCCCACGCTACGATATTTTCCGCAAAAATTCCGTATTGGTATGAATTCTTTTTATGTGCCATTTTTCAGCTTCAGTGCCAGTTCATAGAGCATTTTTTTGGGGAGCTCTGTTTGGTGCGCTACAAATGCGGAAGCTTCTTTAATGCTCATTGTTTCCAGTGCTTTTTGTAGAGCATCCCGTAGATCTTCTTCATTATACTCTTTCCGGGTTGCCGCGCCAACGACAATCACAATCTCGCCTTTGGGAGCGCCCTGTTCTTCATATAGAAAAAGCAAACGCGATAGCGAATCACGGCGTACCTGTTCATACATTTTTGTCAGTTCCCGCACGACTGCTGCCGGACGATCCCCCCAGATTTCGTGCATATCACGCAGGGATTCAATCAAACGCGGGGCTGATTCAAAAACAATCAGACTGCCCGGAACCTCCGCCCATTCCTGCATTATTTTTTTACGGCCTTCGCTTTTGGGGGGTAAAAATCCGAGAAACGAGAATTTGTCACTCGGCAGCCCCGAAAGCTGGAGCGCCGTCAAAGGCGCGTTCGCCCCCGGCAGGCTTGTCACCGCAATGCCAAGATCAAGGCAATCGCGCACCAGCTTATAGCCCGGATCGGATACCAGTGGCATTCCGGCGTCGCTGATTAAGGCTACACGCCCGCCATTCCCGAGTTTTTCAAGTAAAGAACCGCGCTGGCGTGCCGCATTATGATCATTATAGGAAACCATTTTCTTTTCGATTTCAAAAAACTTCAGAAGCTTACCGCTGATCCGCGTATCTTCGCAGACAATAAAATCAACCGCCGCCAGAATATCCAGTGCGCGTAACGTGATATCGCGCAAATTCCCGATCGGGGTGGCAACAAGGTAAAGTCCGGACGATAAATGCACAGTTTTAAAGTTTTTCATGTTTCCTGACTATGGCTTTTTATGCTAGAAATGCAAGTGATGATGAAAAAAATCCTGATTATAGTATGCCTGTTTATCGTGGCCGGATGTACGTCTTCCCAAAAACAATGGGAAGTGGAGTCTACGCCGAAAACAGCCGAGCAGGCGCCAAGTCGCCTGACGCGGAGTGTTCCCCCTGTCGTCAATGCACAGGGGCAGCCCGTTTACACACCTTATCAGTCTCCAGGACAGGATGCGGGAATTTCTCATTATGATGAAAGTGCGCCGCCTGATACACGGAAATCTGCCGCTTATGCCGATCAGCTGGCACAAAGAAGACTGGCGCAGCAGCAAGCCAGTCCGTCTACTTTTGGAAATATACAGGAGACCCATCAGTTTCCCGTGCAGGAAAGCCAGCCGCAGCTTTATGATTCGCCAGCCTTGCCTCCTGTGAAGGTTGCGCTCTTGCTTCCGCTTAGCGGCGAGCATGCCGATCTGGGGCAGGCAATGTTGCAGGCCGCGCAGCTTGCGTTGTTTGATATGGGATATAGCGCTTTTGAATTGATCCCGCGTGATACAAAGGCCACTTCGCAAAATGCCGCTCAGGCCGCACAGTCGGCAATTGATGATGGCGCACAACTTATTCTGGGACCAGTTTTTGCCGGTTCAGTCGCGGCAGTGAAACCGATTGCAGCGCGTTATAATATCAATATGGTGGCTTTTTCAACCGACTGGTCATTGGCGGGAGGCAATAGTTTTATTATGGGCTTTTTGCCTTTTACGCAGGTCGAGCGTGTGACAACCTATGCCGCCTCGCAAGGGTTGAATAAAATAGCCATTCTGGCACCAAACAGCGATTATGGCAATGCTGTTGTGGCGGCCTATAATTCTCTGGCCTATCGCGCCGGAATGGGAACGGCTGAAGTGGCGCGCTATATCGGTGAGGATAGCGAAGCTTCGGTGACGATCCGTAATTTCACCCGCTATGATGAACGGGTGCAGGCACAGGAGGAGCGGAAACTTTCAGCCGCTACAGGAGCGGCGCATACAGTGTCGCCGGAGGACCTCCCTTTTCAGGCCGTCCTGATGCCTCTGGGTGGTGATCAGGCACGTTCAGCCGCAAATCTGCTGAGCTATTATGATTTAGGGCCTCATGAGGTCAAAAGACTGGGAACGGGACTATGGGATGACCGGGGTCTTGCCACCGAGCCTGCGCTTGATGGCGCATGGTTTGCCGCACCATCGCCTGAGCTGCGCCGTGATTTCGAGACAAGGTACAGGGATCTGTATGGAAACAGGCCAGAGCGCCTTGCCACTCTTGCCTATGATGCGACGGCACTTGCCGCTGTTCTTGCCAAAAAATCCTATTATGAGCAAGGACGTCCTTCTTTTGACCGTACGGCCTTGACCAATCAGAATGGCTTTGCCGGTATTGACGGCATTTTCCGTTTCCGTCAGGACGGTCTTATCGAGCGCGGCCTTGCTATCCTCGAATTTGACCACGGCACCATCAAGGTGATTGATCCTCCGCCTTCGACATTTCAGCATGTGAATTGAATGAATGATCAGTGATATGATTTGAGTGCAATAGTTTTTGCTCTGGAAATGAAGTAATCCCATTTCGCATTCAACAGATGAGTATTTGTATTATGCTGATCTCGGCGGGCGCTCAGTATTATGAGTTATCGAAACAAGTTACCGGAGGGGGCTGCGGACAGACTTGAAACTCTTTTGGAAGAGGCGAAGGATGCAGAAGTTTTGCATCGGGTTCAGGCGATTTATTTACGTGCCCAGCCCTGATTGCCCTTAAGCATTTTTATAAGGAGTGATTATAACTGGATTTCATCAAAAACTGAAGCCTTCATGCCGATGATGCAACGATAGTTAAGAGAGGGGCTTCAAATTTCTCACTGATATTGTAGGCGGTGTATGAGGCTACGAATAAAAATACTGCCGCGTTCTATTGGCAAAAGCCACCAGTGACAGCATGACCGGTACTTCGACCAGCACGCCGACGACCGTGGCCAAGGCCGCGCCGGAATTGAGGCCAAACAGGCTGATGGCCACCGCGACGGCAAGCTCAAAAAAATTGGATGTCCCGATCAGCGCGGCAGGCGCAGCGGTGCTAAACGGTACGCGCCAGAGATAACCCCAGCCATAGGCAATGGCAAAAATTCCGTAAGCCTGAATGAGGAGCGGAACGGCGATCAACACAATAATGAGCGGCTTATCGACAATCGTTCCGGCCTGAAACCCGAACAGCAACACCACCGTGGCCAGCAAGCCCATAATCGAAAACGGTTTTACTTTTGCTGTGAATTTGCCAATGTGCGCGGGATTGCCGGAGCCGTCCAGCGCCTTGCGCGTTACATACCCCGCGCCCAGCGGGATCAGCACATAGAGCACCACCGAGAGCAGCAGCGTTTCCCACGGCACAATAATATCCGTCACGCCGAGCAAGAGCGCCACCAGCGGCGCAAAGGCAAAGATCATGATAATGTCGTTCACCGACACCTGCACCAGCGTGTAATTGGCATCCCCGCGCACCATCTGGCTCCACACAAACACCATCGCGGTGCAGGGCGCCACGCCGAGCAGGATCATCCCCGCGATATATTCCCTGGCATCCTGCGGATCGACAAGCCCCGCAAAGATATATTCAAAAAACAAAATCCCCAGCGCGGCCATGGTAAAGGGCTTGACCAGCCAGTTCATCACCAGCGTAATGCACAGCCCCTTGGGCTTCTTGCCAACATCTTTGATGGACGCAAAATCAACATTGACCATCATCGGGTAAATCATCACCCAGATGAAAACGGCGACCATCAGATTGACACTGGCATATTCAAGGGATGCGATTGTTTGAAACGCTTGCGGCACAAGAAGCCCCAGCCCAACCCCGCCAGCAATACACAACCCCACCCAAAGGGAAAGATAGCGTTCGAAGATTCCGAGGGGTGAGGATGTTTGGTTTGTCATTTTATGTCCTGAATATTAATCACTTGTCATGCCCGCCTTGTGCGGGCATCCGGTGTTTTTATCTGATTTTAATCTTCATATGTTTTGAAAAGATATCATGAGGACGTTCTTTAATAAGCTCTCCAATAATACGTTGGTGCTCTTCTACAGCCGCGCTTTTTTCTTTTCCTTTGGGAAGGCGATATTCACCGGAAATTTTATTATAATACAGGATATAAGCTTCCCACATCTTATCAAAAAGATTTTGGGTGTATTGTTGAATATCATCTGGTAGTTCCAAACGTGCCCTATCCCTAGCTTGCCAAAAAAGATCTTTTGCGTCGTCATTAACATTGCCTTCCGCAAAGACGTGTCCTAGTGCCTTGGTTATGTTGTCGTAAACAGAAAGATAAATGTCGCGTCGGGCGGCGTTCAACTGATTTTTAGCAATTTTGTTGGAACCACACGCAACACAGATAAGGGCTATACCAATAATAATTTCCACGAAAAGTGTTGCAAGCTCCATATTATTCTCCAATGTTTTTAACTGAACTGCATAGTCATTAACCTCGCCACCTATCAGGAAACCAAACATGACTAATTCCCTAGGTACATTTGTGTTAATTGAACGCGTCGCTTAGCTCTGAACCACCAACCCTTGCCTTTCTCAATAGCCTCAATGCGTACTAAAGTTTCAATAGCAATGTTAGCGGCCTTACTTTCTTCTTTTGAAAGAAAGGTTTTCCCCATCTGAAAGTTTATATGGGCAAGAACTTCTTCTGCCTCAGCTTTTAAAGCTTCTTTCTCTTCCTCGGATGCTTGCTCTACGGTTTTCTGGACAAGCTCATGTTCTCTAGTAGAAACTGGCATTTTATTTTTATTCCATTTCTTTTGTTTTATTAAATCGTTCTGCCGTGTTTTGATATGTAGGGAAGAGAACCATAATATAATGCACTATTAGAGGAATGCATATAAATAAGCAAAACCAGAAAAATTCCTCTTCGCCGTTATATCCTGAAAATTCTCTGTCCAGTTTTTTTGAAAAGCCAAAAACAATAAAACGGCTGGATATAATAAAACCAGCGCAAAAAAGTAAAAAAGGCCAGATCGTCTTTGCTATAATTTCTCCAAGAGTTGCGGAACGAGAACCGGGATTTGCATTGATATAAAAGAGCTTCATGGCATAAACACCGGAGGAAAAGAAAACAATACCGCCAAAAACTATTGCCATTAGCAACGATGCCAATACAGTTATGTCACTGTTCAATCCCGCATCAATCATCACTTTGAAAAAAATAAACGAGAAAAACGACCAAGCAATTATGATTCCTGCCATAACAGATGTTCCTTAAGGGTTAAATACTACTAATACAATCTTCATGAAACATGTTCAATACCGGATGCCCGCACAAGGCGGGCATGACGATTTGTCGTTATACCGTCGTTGCGAGCGAAGCGAAGCAATCCAGAAAGCCGCAAGCACGATTCTGGATTGCTTCGTCAGGCCTGCGGCCTTCCTCGCAATGACGGGTGGGTACCGCATCAAATCAACCCCGCGATCAAAAGCCCGCCCAGAATATAGAGCAGAACCGCCACAAGTTTCTGGATAAAGCCGATGGTGATTTTCTTCAAACCCGTTTTTCCGGCCAGCACACCCGCAAAGGCGGCGGCGGTGGCGGCGATGATAAGGCCGGTGGTGACCTTCCCCAGCAGCAGCGTGATATTCAGGCCATACACAACAAGGCGCGTGATATCAACCAGCGCGGCAATCGCGGCATTTGTGCCGACAAAGGCGTTTTTATTCAAGCCTGCATGAAGCAGGAATGCGCTGCGGAACGCGCCCTGATGCCCCGACAGCCCGCCGAAAAAGCCGCTCAAGACCCCGCCAAGCGGCAGGGATTTTTCCGTGAGTTTGATTGTCTTGAGGACGGGCAGCCATTCCATTGTGGCAAAGATAATAAGTAATATTCCAATAATCAATTTAACGGGCGTTATAACGAATGCGTGTCCGGCAAGCGTGTAGGCATGAAGCGCTGGCAAATCAGCAAGTCCCGTGAGAAGCCACGCCCCCGGCACTGTGGCCAGTATCGCTGGAAGGCCAAACCGCCATGTGATGCGCCAGTCAATATCCCGCCACAACGCCGCCAGCTTGAACAGATTATTGAGCAGGTGAACAAAGGCGGTGAGCGCGACCGCGACCGTCACCGGAAAGAAAATCGCCACCACCGGCATCAAAATCGTCCCCAGCCCGAACCCGGAATACAGCGTCAGGATCGAAGCAAGAAAGGCGGTGATGGTGATGATGATGGTGGTCATATTACAGCAACTCTTTTTCTATTCTGGCTTTAAGCATATCAAACGCTTCATCAAACGCAGCATCAATTTCTGCATCCGTCCCGCGCGCGGCGGCGGGGTCGGGGGTGGGCCAGTGGCATTTTTCATGGTTGCCTGAGAACACGGGGCAGGGCGCGGATGCGGCGGCATCGCATACGGTGATGACCAGATCAAAATTCTGCCCTGCAAACTCATCCCATAATTTGCTGCGCGGTGTGCCTGCCTCAATGCCGTGGCGTTTGAGGGTTTCGATGGATTTGGGGTGCACATATCCGGCGGGCTTGCGGCCTGCGCTTACGGCCTTATAATGCCCGATGCCCAGATGATTGATCAAGGCTTCGGCCATCACCGAGCGGCACGAATTTCCGGTGCAAAGGACAAGCACGTTTTTCATGTTATCAGCTCTTTTTCCTTACACTGCTTTAATGCCCATATTGCGTAATCCATGATTTTAGGATGTTTCAAGGCATTCTCCACCGTTTGGTATTCGCACGCTTCAGCTTCATAACATCCTGTAATTGAGAGGTGGTCCCAGAAAATCGGACATGTTGCTAAGGTGGAATTCTGACATTAAAACGAAAGGGATCTACCGATATGACAAAAAGAAGAAATCACTCTCCTGCATTCAAAGCCAAGGTTGCATTGGAG